>Ga0307512_10000684_pt1 | contig 50143 bp, 52 predicted proteins | sample 14_EM_MG_FD_200267 | JGI IMG/M metagenome (GOLD analysis project Ga0307512, IMG submission 200267) | Populus trichocarpa ectomycorrhiza microbial communities from riparian zone in the Pacific Northwest, United States - 14_EM | ecosystem: Host-associated > Plants > Roots > Unclassified | place...
ATGAGGACTCGCGACTTTGCTTTTGTTTCTTTATGTTACGGAAGAAGCGGGGAGGAAATATGTACGGGATATGCCATGGCCGCCAGCGGCCGAATGCAATATGATTACAAACAAACAAACGGCATTCGAGATCGCTTAAATCCTCGGTAACTCATCATGATAGTCGCGGATCAATGCTCTCTAGAATAGAAAACTACTATACACGAACTAAACAGAAACGCACTACATGAAATGCCCATCCAAAAAATAACAAAAATTTAGAAAGGAACAGAAACAAAGATAACCAAACTATAAGGTACGGTTTGACGCGGAATCAGATATACTAAGAACTCTACATTCTTCTCGCCGAGTCCATTCATACAAGGCCAGTGACTCTTCATACTGACCCCGCGAGTAATATTCCCAAGCCAGGTCTCGGACAATTGTCAGCACAGCAGGATGCTTACGAGGTAGACTCCCGTCTACCAGAGCAATTGCCCAGTGATATGCCTCAAAACAAAAGGGACCATGTTTCATATCCTGGCCAATTGTGTACAATAACCGCCATTCCTCGCTGCCGGACTCGATGGACGGAGAAAAGGTTATTCGAGCATAGTGGCAGATGTCCGTAAACTTTCCCCAAAGCCAATAAAACCATTCTCCGTAGTATTCGCAATGAATATTGACGTGGAGAGGCCTGGTTAGCTCTTGGTGTGCTGGTGCCGACAGGTTAGGTCGACTCTCGGGAGAGGTGACTAGGTAATTCTCAATGTTATTGAAAACCGCAACAAGATGAGGCCTGATATGACAAGTAGAACTGAAACCAGGCGAAAGACGCGCTATTCTAGCTATGAATTCAAGGGCTTGCCTGGTCAACCTTTTTCGTTGTTCCTCACTGCAGCGCTCTTGCACCCAAGAGTGAACAGCTGGGTGGACTGAAAAAGCACTTCCGCGGCACTTAGCGAGAGAATAGGCGCAGAGAATGTGGATGGACTCTTCTACAGACAAGTCTAGGAGGCATTAGACGCAGGATCTCCAAGGAGGCAAGTAGCCCGCCAACTTACCATCATCGAGCAAACCATATCCAAGTCGCACTGTATTAGCCCTCATATCATTGCTTGCCATGAAAGCTGATAGTTGGAGCAACTCCGCTGCCATTAGGTTTTCTTCTTTTACAGCAGAAAACGAGCTTTCCCACGTAGTATATATTGTAGCGTGTCGTTGTCGATCACCGTGCACCGCCTCTGGCACGTATTCTGAAAGAATACTTGATCGATTTTTTCTGTATCTGTCCAGGTATTGATTAAAAGAGAGTTTCCTGACCAATATGTACGACCCCGCTTGTTTAAGGGCGAGAGGGAGACATCCGAATAAACCCAGAAGTTCCATAGCAGCAGATGTTTCTAGTGTGCGCATATTGTCAACAATGTGCAAACCACAACCACAAACCGTGCTGCTTACCTTCCCTGGAAAGTTCTCCATGCATAACGGCACTCCGTTTCAGCAGTTGTAGCCCTTCAGCGACGCTTAAGTCCTCCACCTCCAAACCTTCCCAAGCCCTGCCGAGGTTCATCCTGCGGCTGGTCACAATAATGCTTCCCCCCGACCCACCAGGAAAGAAACTATGCAGTTCATACGCTTTGATGTCATCATAATTGTCAAATACCAACAACCAGTCGTAATTCCCTTCTCTTGTAAGCCAATCCTTAATTGCCTCAGTTATCACATTGCCCTCGACCATATTCGCACTCACAATCTTGTCATCACCAAGGAGCAATTGGAATATTCTGGCACGGTCGGGTAATCCGTCCGGCGTCTGAAATATTCGACCATAATGTCTGACGATACGTCCGAAAACCTCTCGAAAGCTATCATAAGTCGATGATAGACTAGTAGCATTGATCCAAAATATGGAACTATAATCCTTTTGGTGCCGGTGAGCGTATTCAATAACTATCTCAGTTTTACCCACCCCCCCTGTACCATAGAGAACCAAAGGTCTGCTCCGATGCTCCTGACTTCTCAACGCAAGATCCAGTTGTCTTAAAAAGAGCTCTCTACCGGTAAATTTGTTGTGTTCGCTGTAAGGGATTTTAAACGGCAGGGAAAACTCGCTATCTATAAGCATGTTAGATAGAGCACAATAAAGAACGTTTGTCAACAGACCATTAAAGGGCCAGTACCTGTCGCTGTATTAGCTGCTTGCCAAATTATGCCAAGCCCAGGTTGTGTCTGGGGAACTAGTGGCATGATTTCTCCGCTCGGACTGTTGGTATCGGCAGACTTTAAGGCATCAATCAGGCATCGAACACGTAAGAAAATGGAGAGCCTTACAACATCAGGCAACAACCACGAGGGCCAATACCTAAAAGCACTAAAGTGAAGAAGAAGCACAAGTAGTAGAGGGACTATAAGCCACAGCCCCATCCGCGCTTCGTTGGCATCTCCGATAGCTTTCAAACATTCCTTTATTCGACTGACCACTATCTTGTAGGTGTCGTCCGTTGAATCTGCAAACTTCACCATATTTCGATGATCGTTCTTCACTGGATAAGCGATTTCATTGGGCAAGTACAGTAGTGCAGCACCGCGCTTAACCATCTTGACTTTTGCGCCATCCCTTTCAAAGCCACCCAGTTGAGACTTTTGAACACCATTTAGCCATCGCCCTAGCGGCATTGGAAGGGAAGCTACCTGTTGTACTGTCGACGTCCATTCAGTCTCATAAAAGCTAAAGATACGTAGTTGTAACTCTTCACAGAGAGGACGGAGTGCCTCTCTCTGCTCTTCGAGAAACGACGAGCCCTCCTCGAGCTGTTTAAGCAACTTAAGCCGTAATTCCCTATACTCTCTCTGTTCTGGCTCGACCGTATCTTCCAGATCGGACTGAACCATGCGGAGTAGCTCATCTGTGGAAAGGCCCTTGTGCGGGGTTCCGAATAGCATGATAGCACAAGTTGAACTAAGAATGTGATGATAGTTTGGCTTTGCTCTGAGTAATGTCTACAAGTATTCAGTGAATACACCGCAACTCCGGGCGTCCAATTCGCTTACTTGCAGAACCAGGATACCACCTAAGCTATGACCAATAAAGATCAGAGGCCGGTTCTCCGGATGTTAATGCCAGATATCTATACTGCGGGGGTTTCGCCAGCCCACCTTATCTTCACTCCTAGCAATGTTCAACTGCTCGATGAAGCTTCGTCGATGGTCGATTAGCCTACTTCCATCAAGCCCCGCGCCGACAAGTTTGGTGTTGTAGCCGTAAGTCATGATTCGGACGTTGCTAATATCGCGAGGAAGACATTCCTCCAGCCACATTCTGCCGGTTTTGCTGTTCCTCCATGAGCCGTAAGCATGACCTGCCAGCCCAGTTACAGCAACCACGCTACGATACGATCAGTACATCTATACCAACGCGTGAAACGTCTACCTACTCTGCAACAATTTTCGTCGGCGTGTATAACGGCGTCAGGCCATAGAAATGTCTGTCGATTGCAACACTCTCCGCATTGCCGCCAGAACTAAGCTTCTCATAACAAGTGGTATTAGGATCGAGGCGCAAAAAGTAAGTCGAGCTGTCCATATATAACTTTAGCAGCGCAGTTTTCGTGCCACCGATACCCGAAAGTGGCGGGTTCAGAGAAAGCTGGGGCTGCAAGTCTCCAAGCGATTGTTCTAACTGTTGAAGGAACTCTAGGACTTGCTCTTTATCCCAATCTGGCGGTATATTTGATATTCGAAAGCATATTGATATTGAGTTGGTGGTCTCTCCAAATCGTGGACATGGTCTCAAACTCGAGACGGTCTCACTGCTGGTGTCTGTTCCCAACCGACGCCGTGCTGATGAATCGCTCATACACCGCGTTGATACTAGATCGGAACCATCCATAGGAGAACTTCTCGAATGTTGCGGCAAGAACAGATTAGAGATTGAAGACGGTCTAAATTCACATCCAGGTACACAGCCTAGTTGCGTAACCCCTCTCGTTCCACGATGTGCGATCCTCGGTAGATTTGTCGACCAATAGAATCACATACACGATACTCCTTCAACATCGGCCCTGCAGCCTGGGAGGATTTGAGACATTTTCCACAATTATTGCCTAAAGGGCACTAGTTTCGGCAGGACGACCTATCACTCTGTTACCCTTGAGATGAAGAGTGCAGCTCTCGCAGAAAGCTACTGCGGGAGACTAGATTAGGGTAGGTTGAGCAATAGCTTCTAAGTTCCAGCTCCCCAAAACCCATCTCATCTTGCAAACATTTGACCATATCCCACATAGGTCCTTAAGTAACGGGGGGCGAGCGAAACCTTCGAAATGAGAGCAATTCCTCCAGTCGGCCTGCCAAAGATACATAATCCCAACCCTCACTAAAGTACTAGACGACGAGATAAGCAGAGAAATTACCAGGATAAGGCTGATAAGATTAGGGCAATCCCTACTCCAGCTTTTGACTCGCTATCTACAAACCCTAATCTATCAATCTCTATCTTGCGTCCTGGAATTTCTTAAGTCGTCATATCTTCAAACTTTCCAAACACCCCAATACTAGCGCCTCTAAGCGGTAGACCCGCAGAATGGTTGGCTTAGGTTCGCATGGAAATGATCAGGGTCGAATCATACAGCTAAATAACCGCAGTCAACTTCGTCAAAAGTATAAAGTCGGTGCATCTGGGAGCAGCCAGGATCAGGAAGTTCATTGTAGCCGTTGTACGATATATTAACGTAATCTTACGGCAAAGCCTATTTTATATAAGATGTCTTATTCATAAAAAAAAAAGCAATTCAAATCCCCTTAGGTGTTGAAAGTGAATAGCGGGCGCCCAGAAGTAATACTCGACAACCTAAACCAGTAGGATTCAGTGCCCTAGGATAATATGCATGCCGCCTACTCATTTTGTCTGAATGGGGTGTGTGGTTGTGAATTGAAGTTTCTGCACATAAACAGCTACAAGAAAGAAATAGACTGCCTGCCTCAAGTAGTTCGGGCCTTCGAAAAGCTGTTTAGTATAGAAACCCCTCGCTATAAGCTACCGTGTACAACTGGTTCTGCTCTCGTTCCCAGATTTTCTCGTCGCTCGCAAACTCGGCTTGCCGGAGGCCAAAAGAAGCGGCTGGATTTCGAGCGCAGAGCGTAACACGAACACAAGATATAAATGTGTTCGAAAGTTGAAACTACCTCTCAAGGCGTTATAATTCCATTCTAAGCAAACAATGAGGTAGAAGTATATACATATCTATTTCGTCTATTAATTCCCATTTCCCCCATCTAATTATACCACCCTTCCGTCTAATTCTTCGCCCTCTTCTTCCCTCCCGCCTTCCCGCCAAACCCCCACGCCATCTGGCTAGCCGCATGCATCTCAACCTCAAGCTCATCCGCCCACGCCCACACGAGTCCCGGATTCCTCTGGAACCCTCGTCCAACAGAAATAACATCCGCAAACTCCTCATCCAGCAACTTCTGTGCCTGTTTCGCGCTCTCGATCGTTCCCACAGCGGAGACCACACAGTTCGTCCCCTTCAACGCCTCGCGGATCTTCTTCGCAAACGGCGCTTGGTATCCCCACCCAGACAGAATCTTCTGCTCACTGTGCGCACCGCCGGATGAGACATCGATAAGGTCTACACCGTGTGCGGCCAGGATCGGGGCGAGCTGTGCGCTCTGCTCCACGGTCCAGGAGGGAATGGAGGCGTCGAGCCAGTCGTCAGCAGAGATACGAAGGAACAGCGGCATGTTCTCAGGAATCACGGCACGCACCGCGTCGACAATTTCAAGGGTGAGGCGGGTACGGTTCTCGAAACTGCCGCCGTACTTATCTGTGCGCTGGTTGCTGGCGGGGGAGCAGAACGAGTGGAGAAGGTACCCGTGTGCGTTATGGATCTCGATGACATCAAAGCCAACCTCGACCGCGCGTTTTGCAGCGTCAACGAAGGCGTCAACGACGCGGGCGATGTCGGCAAGCGTCATTTCTTTTGGTGCGGGGTCATTGGGGAGGAAGGGGATTGCGGAGGCGCCAAGGACGTTGTCGGGCCAGCCACCGTTTTCTTTGTCGGCCAAGGCACCGCGGGAGAGCCATGGGGCCAATGTGCTAGCCTTGCGACCGGCATGTGCAAGCTGGATTCCCATTTTTTGCCCTTGAGTGTGTGCGAAGTCCACGATCTGCTTCATTGGCGCGATTTGCTCGTCTTTCCAGAGACCGACATCTTCGGGGGTGATACGGCCCTTTGTTGGTTAGCGGGGGTGAGTTGTATGGGAGTGAAGGAATAAACCTCGGGGAGAACGGCGGTGGCTTCAATTATCGAACAACCGGGGCCACGGGTGAAGATACCGCCGAGATGTGCCATGTGCCATGGGGTCATCATACCGTCCTTCGCAGAGTATTGGCATAGCGGTGCGAGGAAGATGCGGTTTTGGAAGGTGGTGCCGCGGATTGTGAGGGGCTTGAATAGTGTGGGTGGAAGAGTGCTGTCGCTTTGGGGGGAGAAAGCTGTGCCCGCTGGCGGGGATTGTGCGGGGGTGAAGTAGGGCACCTGTCAAATGTCAGAAATGGCAATTGTCTGAAAAGCGAGGAAAGGAGTTTACATTTGGTGCGGGAACGTTACGGATAGTTGAAGATACCATTGTGGTTGTGATTGTGTATGGATTAATGGAACAGTGACACCCCCGGACTTGAGAGGGTTTATATCAACCATTGCAACGATTACAAATACTCATCTCCGGGGCCCGTAACGTCATTGCGGGTTGAAATTGTTTGACTGCTGAATAATTGCTCTAGCGGGGAGAAAAAAAAAATATGCGGAGGATTTAGAAGTGCTCTGGAAAAGCGGCATGGGTGAGATGATTGGCTTATGCGAGGCCAAACGCGCGGTATTACGCTATTTAATTGGCTGGAGAAACTAAGCAACGTCAGAGTCTGGCGATCTAATTTTTCGCATCTGACAGGCCACCATAGATGTCGCTAGAATTGGGCTTTGTAATGTAGATAGGAATTTCCCGTTACATGGCGTGGAGAAATCCGTACTTAATTTCCTCTGTCGTCGAGAATATTCCTTCAAGACCGGTTGCCGTCTAGGTGCGGGGATAGATCGGGTGGGTGTTTTTGACGGATAGCGGTCTCGAGTACGCCTATAGATGTTCTCCTTTTTAAAGTTTGCGCCTCCCATCAAAGCCTTGCACTCTAGATCCACTACCAGTCCTAGAATCGGCAGAGGCGTTCATAAGTGTGTGCATTGGCCAAAGCTAAAACGGATTGAGCACGTGCATTTGTAGACTTCAATCGTCATCGTCATCTTTTCAATTCCTCCATCCCAGGTAGCAGACTCTCAATGGCCGCATTAAGAAATTCTTGAACGTGTGGGTCCTGCTATGAGTTAGTTCTTTGAAAGGACAGAAAAGGGTTTCATTCGGTCTAATATCGGGGGCTTGTTGTGCTGCGTTGAGTGAGCTTGTGGACATAGGAATCTCGACGATGTCTGGCTTTCCCAGTGACCTTCGTTCCAATCGATGATCGCAAGAGCAACGATCTGTAACTGCTGTTCGAGGCGAGGCGAGGTGAGGACTGACGCTCACCGAAGCGACAAGGCAGATTGATAACGTCCGGAACGAGTACCAAAGCATACAAGCAAAATCTCCAGCGAGCAAACCCAGTACGAGAATCGATTGAAGGTATCTATCGTAAGGTCGTAACCCCCCGTCTAGCATCTAATGCTTCTTCCCCCCCTTCTCCTCCTCCTCCCTCTGCAACCTCCTCACCTCCGCATCAAACCTCATCACACTCCCAACACCCTCCACAAACGTCTGCAGTGCCCACTTCCACCACAACGCACTGCCCGTCTCAATGCCATGCTTCCCCAGCCTCGTCTTGTGAATCCACACAACCTCAAGCGAATGAATCGCCAGGACCGTCCAAAACAGTTGGAAACTCCACTTCCTCAGCAGCTCCGCCACCGCCCCCAGTGCTTCCCCACGGAAAATAGTCCTACACTCATCAGTCACCACCCTATCACAGCCTAAGTTAGGGGGACTCACTCTCTCACAAACCCACCCTTCGCAAACTGCACCTCGCCGTAGTAGAAACTCCAATACCCGAAAGCAACAGCGGCGCAGACTATACTTCCGAAGAGTCCTGGCGGAACCCACCGGCGGACTTTGTAGCGGCTGCGTCCAAGCCCTTCCATTGCCTCGATGGCCATGGCGACAAGGCGCTCGCGCGACTCCGAGAAGCTAGCCATCGGCGGGGAAAGAGGGATGTTAACAGTAGATTGGGCGCCATGCGAGGAGGTCACGGTGAGCGTGAGCTTGGAGAGGGTTAGGGTGGAGAGGGTTGCGGTAGAGGCGAGAGGGGCTGGAAGGCGAGCGAAGTACTGTGCGTAGTCGTGGATGGAGTCGTGGTGGTCATTGTTCATGTGGGTCACGACACGGGCGATGATAGCCTCATCGGAGGAGGGGGTGGACATGGTCGTGGTGGTGGTGAGGGCTCGACAGGGAAACAAACCGAATGGTACGATACGTAACCCAGGTTTCTTGGCGGCCCTAACCCCAGATTCCCGTTCCCGACCTCACATACGACACGCGCAGCAAGGCAATAAGGCAACGAGTACCAGCACTTAGTCGCTTGTTTGTAGCCTTCTCTTTCACTTCCAGTTTCATTGTCCGACTGTCGTGCTTCCAACAACTTCCGCAATCAACTCCCGCAAACCCCGTTGTTTCCTGCTGATAGTCTGCATACAACCCGGAAACTCTTGCAACCAATTGTCTCTCATTTCAGTTATAAGCCTCGCTATGTTGTCTTATATCCTTTAAGCACCCATAACCCCGTAAGCCACGGCTTACCCTCTCATTCACTCCAATCATTTATGTATACTCATAGCTAGAGTTTAGAGTAGCAATACAGGCACCACCGATCAAGCATCTTTACGTACGAATACCAGGGAGGGGTACTTCAGAAATGCACTATTCCAAAGCCCAGTTGCGAGTACATAAAGCTCTTGATCGGATGATCCTCCAAGATATCCTTGAAGTTTCTAGAACTTCCGCACATCCCCGTTTGTCCTGCAGAGCGGACAATCCCGGCAAGCCTCAATTCGCATTCAGTTTTTCTTCAGGCAAAAGCTCTTTTTGGTGTCTCACATCCTTCCAGAACTCCTTCGCGCTCTCCGGATGTGCTTCCGCATATGGCATGTGATACATATATATTGTAGTAAGTTAATCTATGAAATCCTGTTTGGTGATGTTTAGTCTCGAGGTGGCAATATAAAAAACACGCACTTATCCCAGATGGTGCACTTCGCGGGCGTTTAAGCTCCAGGATGTGAGGTTCCCGTGACGGCGGTATATCTAGCGGCAGTTTTTTTTTGCTTCATTGCGACTAATCGGATTATTCAGGGTGCATAGGTTTAGTAGATCAGAGTATGCCCTGAAGAGCTAATTGCTGTGCTTCTAGTTCATATTGAATCAGGGGAGGTGCTTCACGCACTCAGGCACGCCAGTAGCCGTCCTACTCTTTTATACACCCACACCGCCTTCCTCTACTCGAGAGAGAATACTTAAACCACCAAATTGCATCCAAAAACCGAACTTCATCAACGAGAAAATAAGCCCTCGAATGCCCACTAGAGGAGAAGCAATAAATTTGAGTTCAACGGCTCGCACCGTAGCGGCGTGGCCGTCGCGTTTTCTCGACTCATCTTACGTAGCGCTGCAAGCCTCGTCTCAAAATTACGGGGAACCTAGGTTCTAGGGTTCACCGGATCCTGGACAAGCGAGGCTAAAGTGTACGAAGCGAAGCATAAGTGTTTTTAACAATAACTGACCTGCATGCAAAGGCGGCGGGCCCAGAAACAGTACATACATAGAACGCGGGGGCTAGAAACAAAACTGCTATAGAAATCTTTGTTTTCCCTCCCTTCTGTATTTTCTCTGACACATACCTCCCATCGCACACAATGGGTCTTGGAATCATCGAGCCAAAGTCACATCACCACGTCCCGGGGACGTCGAGGCTCTACGACGACCGCATTGTCCACCCTGGCGTTGAAGCCACTATCTCGCAGGAACCAGAACGGCTCAAGAATCTTAAACATGGTACTGGGAAGGAGGCAGATATCTTGCTTGTTCCGCAACCATCGAATTCTCCCAACGATCCGCTGGTTTGTTTCTCCTTCCCTTCCCTAGATGGTGGTGGGTGGGTGTGGGACTATGCGGGCTGATATGAAATAGAACTGGCCGTTATGGAAACGCGATCTGACGCTATTTGTGCTGTGTCTAACCGGCGCCGTTGGTACCGTGATTCCCACACTACACCACATAAAATTACGTACTAACACCACCAACAGTAGCATCAATAGGCCCGTCAACATCTCCCGTCACCGGCATCCTGGTTAAGGAATTCAAAACCAACTTCACCGAGGTCGCGAAATGGTCCGGCTGGCAGTTCTGGTCCTCCGGTATCGCAGGCCTCGTTGGGTCCGCGCTCTCAAGGATCTGGGGGAAGCGTTCGGTCTACCTCTTGTCGACGATTATCTGTTTTGTAGGCGTGGCATGGAATGCAAAGGTTACGACTGCGAATGAGTTTCTCGGTGCGCGGCTCCTCCAGGGATTCGGGATCGGCGTGTTTGAAACGATGATTCCCAGTTCAATTGGCGATTTGTTTTTTGTCCGTCCTCCTCTTGATACTATGGTGGGCTAGGAAACTGACAGAAACAGGTGCATCAACGCGGAAAACGTGTCGCATTTTACAACCTCTGCTTTCTGGGCGCAACCTTCTTCATGCCCGTTCTCGGCGGATACATCAGTGTACAACACGGCTGGCGAACACAATACATCATCTTGGCGTCCTTCCTCGGACCTGTTGTCATCCTCGTCTTCTTCCTCGTCCCCGAGCACATGTACAACCGCCCAGCAATCTTTGACACGGACACCTCCTCACAGGAGAACCTAAGCGAGCTAGACTCCCACCTAGACTCCTCACTCGCCGCCTCAACAGAGCAGGAGCAAAAACACACCTTCACGCAGCAACTCCGTCTCTTCAACGGCCGGTTCTCCTCTGAATCCCCCCTCCGCTGCATCCTCGCCCCCTTCGTCCTCTTCATGTACCCAGCCACAATCTGGGCCTTCCTCTTCCAGGGCACATTCATAACCTGGGGCATCAGCGTCTCCATCATCCTTGCCCAAGTCTTTGCCGCTCCTCCATTCAACTTCGACGCCGCACAATTGGGGTACATGTACTCTGCCCCCTTCCTAGGCGCGCTCCTATCCTACTTCGTCGCCGGTATCTTTTCAGATTCGGCGGCAAAATACATGGCGAAACGAAACAACAACATCTACGAGCCGGAATTCCGGATTCTCCTGGTGATCCCCGTCGCAATCATTTCCCTCCCGGGTATCTACGCCTTTGGCGCCGCCGCGGAAGCACACACACACTGGATTGTCCCCAGCATCTGCTACGGACTGTTGACATTTGGTGTGGTGATGAGTTGTACCGCAACGTTTAGCTATGTCCTAGACGCGCATCGAGATATCAGTGTGGAGATGATGGTGAGTTTGTTGTTGCTCAAGAACTTCTGGGCGTTTGGGAGTACTTTTTTTGTCAACGACTGGGTTGTGGCGCAGGGGCCGAAGAAGGTTTTCTTTATCATTGGCGGGATACAGAGTGCGGTGTGTGCCGTCAGTGTGGCGATGTATATCGGTGGGAAGGTACAGCGGAATGCGGTGCGCCGGTGGAACCCGCTGATGAGGGCTGGATTGTACCCCAAGGCTCTGGAGGCGGAGAAGATGGGCGGTGTTGGGTGAGCGAGCCAGTAGATTTTTTAGATACGTAAAAAGCTGTGTTCATTGTTTTGCAACCAAGGCTCGTCTCAAGATCGTCCAAAGTTTAGTGACCGTATCCACACACCTCGGCACATCCCTCGAATGCGCGGATGAGGCCATCGGTTGTTGGGTGGCACAATCGGTAGTGCGGCAACAAGGCAACGAATATACTGGCTGTAGATATACTTTCTAGAAGCACAGTCCACCACAACCGGTCCGTTTCATCCAGTAGAGTAAACTCGGTCCTTCTCTTGTCAGTTTGAATGGCTGTAGATATCCAAACCGACTTCACACAAGGCGCCGACTCACGTCCTGTAGGCCCGGCGCGGTTGCCTGGTATGTGACGTGGACATCGCGGCAGTGCTCAAGACTCACAGCAACCCATGTCACCTGCAGCGACGGCCCGCGGTATGAACCCAATCACATTCCATCTCGTTTGAAAGAAACTATATTCCATTCCACGACATTCAGTACAGCTTCCATATCGCCCCACGTCTCCCCCCCCGCAAGAAATGCAATGTAGAAGCCCTTCAAATCCACCGCTCACTGCCATTGCGAAAAAAAGTAGGTAGGACGGAACTATGCAAGTGGGACATTCTTTTCGTATCATTCATTCTTCCTCGCCCATGGCCAAAGGCCATGCCAATGCTCGCGCCCGATGGAGGCGGGCGGCACCGGTGTTGCGAGGTGACAGTAGCAGCACAAAGCGTAGCCTCACTGCGACCAAGATCGCGAGTGTAATCCGCTTCTCCTGCGCTGCCGGTGAAGTCGCACATCGAAAGACCTCACCTCATCCTACTCCCCATCGCCGCCGCCGCCGCGCAAACAGAAGACCTCCCACAGAACGGATCCGCTCGCACCCATGTCCATAAACCTGCCCCAACATTTTGGTGAGAAAAGGAAGGGGATGGTCGGCTATGCACATGGGTCCGAGCGAATCCTTCCTGGGGACGTATTCCGTTGCCGTTGGCTCTCTGACAGCGGAGGGGAGGAGGGAGATGCGGCTTTTATAGCAACAACTCACAGCCAAGACGAAATTACCCGAGGACAATCCGTTTGTATTGTACTTTGTACTGCGCCTCCGAACGCCACCCCTACAACTACGTACAAAACACCGCATGAAAAGTGCAAAAAACCACAACCGTAGGCTATGCGGAACTACAAAAAGTGGAACGAATGAATGCTCTATTCCGCAACCCCGTTGGCTGTTTCAGCCTCTCTCTTTGCGGCCACCACCTCGGCGATGATGTCATCCTTTGCCTCGACCACGCCGTCCAGCTGGGCCCTAGGGATAGGTTTTGCTGTGACCGATGAGACGTCCAACGAGCCGGCGCCCATGTTTGCGGATGCATATTTGGCACGGAACGTGGAGACGGCGGGGATCTCGGCTTTAAAGCTAGTGTGTATTAGTGGAGGAAAGTAAGTTAGGATAAGATTGAAGGGAGCGGGGTACCGTTCTTCCTGCGTGCCATACGCCCGCGGTGTGAGCTTGATCACAGTGTGCAAGGGAATCTCCATCCACGGAGACTGGTCCTGCGGGACGTTCATGAAGTATGCATAGATGCACCGCAACACAGCCTGGTGAGTTACCACCATAATGTTCTCGCCGCGCTCCATTTCCATGATGATGGGTTCGAGACGGATCACGATGTCACGGTAGGACTCGCCGCCGTGGTAGCGGTAGTTGTATCTAATTACATCAGCAACTGAGATTGAGCGTATGTGGGGAAGCTTACTTGTCGTCATCACGAGCTCGGAAGTCTTCGGGGTACCGCTGCTCAATCTCTTCGTATGTCAGGCCATCACAGACTCCTGCGTCAAGTTCGTCCAGAGCTTTCCATTGCTTCCTGGGGTACTTCAGGTGGTGCGCCGTCTGGATTGTTCGCTTCATAGTCGATGTCCACAGTGTCACCGGCGTGTTCCCGGCAGACTTAGCGACAAGATCTGGAAGCGTGCGTGAGTAGGCGTATCCGCGTTCCGACAAGTCGGCATCTCCACCGATCTTGCCCTGGACATTGAATACCGATTCACCGTGCTATCGCTGTTGTTAGCTAGCATATTCCGAATAAACAGGTGCGTGCATATTTTACTCGAGATAACCAGATTGACCTCGGGGCGATGTGGAGATTCATAGTAAAATATATTATCCTCGTCTGCAGGTAATTCTGAACAGAATTGATGACGACTTGGCTTCCCACATTGATTAACTTGACGAATGTGACATCTTCGTCGACTTCAACCGACTGGTACACCTTCTCATAATTTCGGATGCGCTCCATGAAATCTTTAACCGCATCCTCGGGATCTTGGCCAACGTAGTCGGGCGACGAAGTTTTGACCGAGAGGACATTGTTGAGGACTAGCTTCTCGTCGTCGCATCTGCTCTCGACAAACAGGCATTCGTACCCCTTGGCATCGCACTGCTGCTTGATCCATGCACGGCGAGCCTTTGTAGAGTTGGTCGCATCTAGAACGCCAACGTGACCACCTTCTCCGAACCATTTGAGCATGTCGGAAACGGCAGCTTCGGCGGCAGCTCGTCGCATGCGCTCTCCTTGGGTGTTACCGGTATTGAAGAACTCTGCCGATGGCTGCGGGGTGTCTGCACGACGATAGGATCCAACATTAAAGCTCTTGGCGTTGATCGAGAGCCACTTCAGGTACCGAACAACTGTAGGAATTAGTATCAACTGCTGCTGTTGCATTGGACGAACGGGGACTGACTCTTTTGCGCAATCAACGATTTGCCTCGCGCCGGAAGACCAACCATTACCACGCATATCTGTGAATCGTCGAGCTGTGCATCATGAACGTTAGTTCCCCACGTCACATGTAAAAGCTCGTCGCCGTTCTCCCCGATAGAGCCATTTATCCAGAAAACGTGGCCAATCATTATGAAATATAAAAGCGGATGCAAAAGTGAGAAGTAGAATGTGTAGAAAGGAGATAGAGGTCTGGTTGATGTTTGGGAGAGATGCAGATGAAGTGATATTAAAGCTATATGGAGGGCTCCGTGCGCTAGATCCAAGTGTAGAATGTAGAATGGCGATCAATTATAGCTGTTTAGTTTTCCGGTAACAACCAGTGGCAACTCGGCGGTGTATGATGTCGAAACTATGGGCAAGACTCGAAATCGTTGGTCGTGGTAAGGTGCGCAAACAAACAACAAACAACGCAAATGGGGGACGATGGGCAATGGCAATATGGAGACGAGGTGAAATAGGGGGAGACGTAGGTGAGGCGCACGGCGGACTGGACAGCTCCGAATGCAGTCCGAGGGTCGCGTGATATTCCGAAAAGTCTGCTTCGTCGATAAGGCGTGCAGAGATAGAGCCTCTATGTATCCTGTCTGAGATCTTCCCGCAATTGAAGCAGATAACCGGGCAATTGGCGGATTCGTTACTGCAAGAAATCGACTGGCTTGAGGCGGTTAATTCTGCCGAATAAGGTCAGGGCTTCTGCACCGGCTTTCTGCGCGGGTTCTTTCGTTCAAGTTTCGTCCCTTGGTGGAGTTCGGTCACCCTAAAAAAGGCGGGGAGATAGCTTTCAATTTTTTCGTAGCGCTTGTGGGGTGATAATAGAAACCGATGACCCATGTGGTTACGTCCCGGTTGGTTCCGTTGGCCAAGAGTAAAGCGCGGTGCGGTTCCGTTTGCTGTTCAACGGTCCGAATAAGACCAGAAGAATTCGGAGTCGAGTCAACGGAAAAATCTCTGCGCTGCGAATACCGAGCCTCGGGTGCAACTCAACCTCTCGAAGGGGAAGGAGATCAGGGGTCTGGCGATCGAGATTCGGAGTATTTTTTCTTTTCTCTTGCGCAATCTCAGACTCGATGATGCAGCCTAGTTTCTTCAATTGCGAGCAAGAGACGGATCCAACTTCAACCAGGATCGTGAAGGGAACCTGCTTCGGCTCTCTTCCACTTTGCAGTCCTCTAGAGGAAAGTCCAACGCTCCCGAGGTTTAAGATGTCGGGGAAATGTAGCGTGCACGAGTAACCGTATGACACGAATGAATCCTGGGTCTCTGTTTGCCCACGCCGAAAGACGAGATGTATAGTTGTCGTTTCCAGCTTCGCTGGTGCAGAACAAACCACAAGTGACGTAAAAGGGCGATACAAGAAGGTTGTTTGGTTTTTTCAACTTCGTTTTCATACCGAGGGAACGCCATGGTCGGTAAGAATGGCCGCTGGAACCTTGACCGCTAAAACCTTGAAGGATCAAGCTCAACGTTTTATGGGAATCCGTAATTCCTCATATATCTTTAACCCCTCCCATTCCTCGTCCTCAATCTCATCTCAATTTGCCCTCGGGTGTCGTCCCCCGTAGGCGAAACGGGTAAGGTCTAGCGCATGTAGTGCCGAATCTCCGATAGCCAGGAGTCTCCAATTGTTTGCTGAGAATCGTAGGACCGGGGAAAGAGAGGGGTAGGGCAAGTGTAGGTAGTGTAGCAAAAAGACAGCATCTTTCAGAAGAATGGCGGAGAACAGCAAAACACGAAACGCGTCAAGTACAATGGAGAGAATGGACGTACATTTGACATTCCATACACGGTACGGTGTGGTAGAGCCATTGGATTCTGAAATTGCTGGATTGGATGGCGTTGACGACTTTGTGATAATAGGTGAGGGGTTGAGGGACACAAGGAGCAGAATTGAGAGAGCCGTGAGGTTAGAGTATGGAGTATGCAGATCGCCGCTGGTATTTAGTCTATCGCAGGAGTGGAGTGGAGTGAGATGTGTGCGACTCGGAGTTTGTTGGTGTATAGAGGCAGAAACGCGTATCTGTCTGTCTGTCTCCTTGTCGGTCGTAGGAGTACCGGCAGTTCTTATGGTCGCTGGTCGGTGGGTGCTCTTATCTCTCGAAAAGTCTTTCTCTCTGGTTCCGATTCGACGCCCTTGGTTTGACGAAACACATTTGGTGGGCGGATCACCGCCCCGCTTTGGCAGAGCCGCATCTCGTACGTAGAAGTTGAAGCTTGTTCCCCATGCACCATAAATTCATCCGCTTCCAACTTCGCTACTCACCGGGTGCCTGGTGGTGACGTAGTACTTAGTAGCTTCTAGCTGTGTGGAGAACATCACCTGGAAAGCTTTATGTACAGGTGCTCTTGACCCAGGCGTTCAAGGAGTCGCTACTTGTGCTCTACGACATGGCTTGAGCTATTCGCTTGATTCTCAATTGACCGTAGATATTCATTTATTTTCAAGATTGTTTCATTCTTGTTCAGCCTCACCGTCACCGCGTCACCGTGTGCCTCGGCCTGCGTCACATGCCAGTTGCGCGACGACCTCAACCACATGTAACGATCAACCTGTCGCCAGCTCTGCGACCTGATCTTCAGCTTTCCTCCCCCTCCACAGTCGTACCCGCCATTGATACCTTGATAACCCGTCCTCCGGCTCCTTGCCGCAATGGCCGCGCAATCCAAACTCCCCCTACTATCCGACGGCTCGCTCTCCGCCCTTCTCAAGCACGCCTCTTCCACCTACTCAAAGCACCGCACCAACATCTCGCGCGCCATTTACCTAACCCTCTTCATCGCTCTGATCAACCGCACGCGCAACGCCATCAACGAGCAGAAGGCTGCAGCCGCTCGTCAGCGACAGCAAGATGCGTCACCGTCCCGAACAAGCTCTCCCGACTTTGTCGGGCAGCAGCGGAAAGTTGAGCTCAACCGGGAGTTCTTCCGGAACCTATTCCGACTATTGAAGGTTGTGATTCCGGGGGTGAGGAGTAAGGAGATGCGGTTGCTGATCTCGCACACGGTGTTTCTGGTGATACGCACGTTGATAAGTCTGTATGTGGCGGAGCTGGACGGCAAGCTTGTGAGTGCGCTTGTGAGAGGGAAGGGGAGGGAGTTTTTGTGGGGGATTGTGTGGTGGATGGCTGTGGCTGTTCCGGCGACGTTTACGAATTCTATGGTTCGCTTTCCTCTCTGGTGGAGGAGTCGGTAGGCTGATGATGAGTGGAATAGCTTTCCTACCACCAATGCAAGCTGGCGCTGCAATATCGGACGCGGTTGACGCAACATATCCACGATCGTTACCTCTCCAAGATGACTTTCTACGCGCTAGGAAATCTCGACGATAGGATCAAGAACGCGGACCAACTTATCACCGTCGACGTATCTAAGTTCTCAAACTCGTTGGCGGAACTCTACTCGAACATAGCCAAACCGATGCTCGACATGTGTATCTACAACTGGCAGCTTTCACGCAACGTAGGCGGCGAGGGACTCTTCGCCATGGCACTCTTAGTCCAAGTGTCGGCGAACGTTATGCGCGTCCTTACACCTCCGTTCGGAAGATACGTTGCGGACGAAGCCCGTCTCGAAGGCGAATTCCGCTTCTCACACAGCCGCCTTATTGACAACTCGGAAGAAATAGCGCTCTACTCCGGCCATGAAGCTGAGAAAACAACGCTCGACAAAGGTTACTTTACGTTGATCAAGCACGTCAACTACATCCTCCGCCGCCGGCTGTACCATGGGATGATGGAAGACTTTGTAATAAAATACTTTTGGGGAGCGTTAGGCTTGATCCTTTGTTCAATGCCAGTATTCTTCAAGATCCCTGGCGCCACCGCTGTAACACTTGGAGATCGATCCGAAGGCTTCGTCACCAACCGCCGCCTGCTCCTCTCCTCGTCCGACGCATTCGGACGAGTAATGTTCTCGTACAAGGAAATCACTGAGCTAGCTGGGTACACCTCCCGAGTCGCCTCCTTGCTGGATGTAATCGAAGACATCCACTGCGGACACTTCGAAAAGAAACTTGTTTCCTCAGCATCAACAGAAGCCAACGCATCCATCCTCTCAGGGCGGGGAAAAATAACCGAAAGCTCAGACATCGAATTCATCTCCGTACCGATCGTCTCCCCCAACGGCGATGTGCTCGTCCGCTCCCTCACCTTCTCCGTAAAACCTGGCCAGCACCTCCTCATTGTCGGTCCAAACGGCTGTGGCAAATCCTCGCTCTTCAGGATCATGGGCGGTCTGTGGCCGGTGTACGGCGGCGAGGTCCGGAAGCCCCCGCCGGAAGAGATTTTCTACATCCCGCAGCGCCCGTACATCTCGCGCGGCTCGCTGCGGCAGCAGATAATCTACCCCGAAAGCAGGATGGAAATGTCACGACGCGGGGTGACAGACGACGATCTGATGCAGATCATGCGGACGGTTGATATTGGGCATATTGTGGATATGCAGGGGGGTGGGTGGGAGGCGGAGAGGGAGTGGAGGGAAGTGTGGAGTAGTGGGATTCAGCAGAGGGTGGGAATGGCGAGGCTGTTTTATCATCGGCCGAGATAGTACCTCCCCCTAGATTCCAAAGGTGAAAGGGAGGATGCTAATGGTGGTGATAGTGCGATATTGGACGAATGCACGTCCTCGCAAGACCTCGCGACCGAAAAGACGCTGTACGAAACCGCAAAGGCGCTAGGGATCACGCTCATCACTGTCTCCCACCGCAAAAGCCTGTGGACATATCATGAGAATATCCTGCAGTTCGATGGGCAGGGGAATTATGTCTTTACAAAACTGGATGCGGAGAAGCGGTTGGCGCTTGAAGAGTTTGTTTCCCCTTTCTCCCAATATACGTGGGAGTGAGGCTAATGATGGGTGTAGTGAGAAGGAAGAGCTCGAGATGCAGCTTCGAGAGGTCCCAGAACTGGAGAAGAGGATTGCGGAGTTGGAGGCGGTTGTTAGAGATAGAGAGCGGGAGGTTTAGGAGGTGGGGTGTGGGGTGGGGGAGGGGTATTGTAGTTTTGAGAAATGGATTGGGTGGGGTGTATAGGTATTGATAGCGATATGTTTTCGCTTGTTTGCGGGTGTAGAAATGAAAGTACTTTCGAATTGACCAATTGGCGGGTGAAGCTGTAGATTTTCAGCAATCTACTCGCTAACTGTCTCGCTTCGAAGCTGTACTCAGCTGCAAACTTTAGACTTACATATATGGTTCCGATATTGATTCCCACGACTGAAGAGCTCACGTACGTTCCACATCCTAAGTACAGAAATCTGCAACGAGAGATCCTGCACGCTGGAACAGAATGTAGGCAGATCACTTGTATGAGAACAGGGAGTATGAAGCGCCACTAGTGATTACCACTCCCGACTCCCTGACCGGTGAACTCGTACAGTCAATTTAATTTAAGGTTCTTTCATGGCGATCACATGCTGCGCATCGGGAACAGCCCTGAGGATTTCATTGAAGGTTTTTTGTCATGCAGGTTTGTGGATGTCTTGATTCGCAAGTGGCCGTTAAAACGACACGATGATATGCGAGGACCCGTGGCAGAGTCACTCAGCCACATTTTTCTACCTCCGATATGTCGACCCGGTCAGATAACTAAACACACTTCTCACCTAAGTCCGTTCGCTTGCATTTTGCATGGTAGGACAAGCACGCAGCATTGCCCGGGACGCGCGGAGCACGTATCACGCACATCTCCGCTGACTGGTTGTTTGAAGTCTTGGGTTAGCGGGGTGAGTTGAATACGAATCATCCCCCCAGTAGTGTCTCACAGGGTACATATAAGATCTCCCCTTCCGTCCTTCCTCTTCTTCCCACCTCCAAACATCACAGCAGTTGCTACATCATTTTCCTTCATTTCCAAAAAACTACACTCACTTAGTCAACATGCGTTTCACCAGCCTCCTCCCCTTTGCCCTCGTGGCCCTCACCGCTAATGGGTTTGTTCCCCCCCTCCTCTTTCTTCACCTCAACTAACCTTTGTAGGCTGGACCTGGACCTAAACGCACTACAACAATTAACCGATAACCCCGCGGTCTCCACCCTGATGTCAGTATACAATAAATTCCAGACGGTCTCGGGCTTCAGCGACTTCCAGAACGGTATCATCTCCGAGGTGACATCCTACATAGCTACTGCTAAGCTCCCATCCGCAACCGATGCCGCCGCAATCACTACCGACCCTGCGTACACAAAGATGTACTCCGACATGAACAGCATCATGACGAAATACATTGCAACGGAGACGGATTTGCCTAAGAGTGTTAAGTCCAGTCTGGCTGCGGAACTCAAGAGCGCGCAGTCTGTGGTTGCTACGGCGACGCCGAGCGGGACTGGTGTGACTGCACAACAGTCCGGGTCGGCGGCTAAGGTTATGGGCATGGGTGCGGCGTTGGCGGCAGGTGTGGTTGGTGTTGTTATGTTATAGATGATTGTGCGGGGTTTGTGATAGCTGGTTTAGGGTTTTGTATTGCTGTTTTAATGGATGCTTGTGTGTAGTTTCAACTTTCTGCAGTGGTTGTTTCATGGTTTGGTGATGTAGTTTTTGTTGGTTACACGTGAATAAGCAACGTCAGGGGAGAGATTTGGTTCCTGGGCTCGTGTGACGCGGCTAGAGTAGTGTGAATGAAGGGGTTATGCACTCTAATAGTCTATCGAAAGAGGGGTCTTAGTCCTAGCCCCTATTTGCTTGTGTTGGAGGTAAGCGCGATCCTACGACCTCGTATTGACCAACCCTGTTCTGGAAGTCGACCGTAGACTTGGATGCAGCGGGTTCGTTTCATGGAACTGATAAACGGAGACGCATTATTTACGAGTAACTTACAGAACGAAATGCTCGTACTCCTTATGTACGGTGAGTACATAGGCAGGTGTTTTATGAGCCGTGATGGTATGGAAAGACGAACTGCTTTAGGTTGTTGATTGGAGGGCCGTGAGACCCTCATTTCCGGCATTTGGAGGCCCGACTGAACGGAACACTTCTCTCTAGTTCACGCAATATGACCTACTGTTGTTCTAGGATACCCCCAGGCTAAGAGGGTGAAATAAAGATTACCCTTGAAGTCTATGTCAATCTCATCAAAGAAGTTGAAATAAGCTTGCCGAAAACAGGGTCCGAGTAGCGAATCTTCGGCTGTCGGCTTTACGTGTCGACTGCGCCTTGCGAGAATCAGTATATGTTGCCCGGACCTGCAACTAGCGTGGATGCTTCGGGATCGTGAGCCGTAATGGGTAAGAACAAAGAACTCCGGGCCCCGGGAAATACGAAAACAAAACAGTCAGTTTCATGCTTGTTCGTCGCCGAGATACAAGTATTGAAGACTCACAAGGTGCGGGGCAACTTCAATAGTGAAGGCCATGTCCGCGGCTGCCCAAGCCAGCCTGCGCGACCAAAAGTGAGGCTTAATATGTGGTCCAGTCGAGTTATTTGTAATAAGGGAGATAACCTAAGTAGCTGACAGCTTTGGTAATCTAGGAGTATTCTAGAATTATGAGGGTTTGGTGGAGCACGGCTAGAGGATTTATGAAAGGTAACGCTTGACAGGCTTGAGTAGCCTTTAACTACGCTTTAAACCATTGACAGCCACGATGATGAACCCGCAGGCATTGGCTCGACGAGACTATTCGATTCCCTTCGGTATCTTGGATTGTACGCATTTCTTGGACCCGGTTCCCAAGTCTATTTCACCATCAATGGTTGGGGTTTAGGGGTTTAGGGTTCTCCTTTCATACAAGATACATCACGACATATGTACTATTGAGAAATATGAGGGCTGATTTCTTCGGTTGCATAACAGTGTCTTTGCCATGAATGTGTTGGCAACGTTTCCGAACCATTTCCCTTGCGTGTATAACTGTGGGTCCTACAATAACTGTTACCAAACAGGGCTTCGACGTATACTGAGGACAGCAAATCTTCTTAGTTGTAGCTTGTAAGCCCAAACGGAGGGTTCTTTAGGTTGAATTTCCGGTCCCTTGGACCACCTTGCATCGGACTATTGTATTTCGCGAACATCGTAGTGGCGCGTTGCAAAATATTGTCCGAAGTTAGTTCTGCGTAGAATTAAAGCATTCATGATACTCTATACATTATAGATAGTTATAGAATTTTAGGCTTTCAGGGAGTAACTTTCATTCTATCATTTCGTTTAGAGTAGCACTGCTTCTACTGTGTAGTTGAAATCCCGTGTGAATTACTTTGTTGCGAGGGGCTTATGCATTCTGTGAACTTGCAGCAGTATCTCCTTTCTGCGAAGACTTTAGATCCCGGCGGGTTCCATTACTGCGGGGGACCAAGGAGATGAGAACTGGGCGATCTAGGTTATTGGATATCGTTGTTCCTGTTGAAGCGCGTTTACGGAAAGCTATGGCGAATGATTCCCAAGTGAGATCTAGCTCAGGAGATGTCTTGACTTTTAAAGTATTCCGCACTTTACAACGATCCAGGAGGTGGACACGATCCTTATCATATCTTGGATCTTTTGAGAGGTGGGTTACCGCCGCATTGAGAAGCTTGTCAACTTTGGTAACTCTATGACAGGCATCCAGCCCCACCAAGCTCGACAAACCGGGTCACCGTTGTTGAGTGTGCCACCGGTACTGGTGAAGAGAGGCATCACTAATTTTCTGCGTACACTGGGGAAAACGTACGGTGGCAACCCAGGCTCTGAATGTGACTAATGTTAGTGGGATGGAGGTGGGGGTGATGTTAACGGAGATGATGGTGCTGGCGACGATGGTGTCAAAAGTATGCTGAGATTCCGAAGGTTCCGAAAGTTCCCTTTTAGGATTATCCCCTAACCCTCCAATTCGTATCCTTTCCTTTCAGGCATAGTATGAATAAAAGATCGTCGTGTGGCAAAAACTTTGATTGGCTGGCCGTAAGCCTGCCTAGACCCCTGATGTACTCAATTATTCCTAAAGGAAAGGATACTTACTCGCACTATACCCGATAGAAAAGGATACGAATTGAAGGATACCGAACGTGTAAGGGATAATCTGGGTTGTCCACCGTGGAAGCTCTAGCAGAGATAGAGCAACAGGGAATACTACACCCAAGGGCTTTGAGATGGTATTTAGAATGAGTGAATTGGCTTTGGCGGGTGCAAGTAGGTCCTTCGAGAGAACGGCATTACGGTTCCGGCACTGGGAACAGCATCAAGTCACTCAGAAGCTTGATATTCACGCCTACTTGAATACTAACTGCCCCCTAACATAAACGCTAATTTTGATTCATGTAGCTTGATTCCCATAAACATGTTGCACAGGGCAGCAGATGGATATTGAGGTCGCTCTTCACGCATCTGTAGCCGATATTCCAAATGCAAACGGGCTCAGAATTATGATTCGGAGGTACGGAGGCTTCCAAGTTGCAACCAGTCCCGGATCGCTAACCGTACGGAACAGTAATAAAATGATTCGGTCATCTCTCACTTGAATACATAAAATACAGTGCAATTGTCCCTCCACTTGCCCGCCTCCCACAGACTCCTCCTTCTCACACCTTCAAAGCTTTTTCACACGATCGGGTTTAGCATCGCCCACTTATGCTAATAGCCTATGCACCTCCTCCAATTGATCAATAGTCTCCAACGTTTGCGAGTGATTCAATCCCAATATCTCCTTTCTGCCCTCTAAAGCCCGCTCAAAACACTCCAATGCATCTGCGTATCGGCCTAGACCCTTAAGAGCAGTACCGACACCGTGGACTGCTGACAGTGTCCACATTGACTTATCTCCAGAGGCCTTTCTCCTACCGTCTAATGCCCTCTGGTATCCTTCAAGCCCCTCCTGATACCTTCCTAATGCTATGTGTGTCTCTGCAATTCCACCAACTGTGGCCAAAGTTGCAAGGTGCTCTTTCCCAAGCTTTACCTCCCTTCCGGCGAGTGCCACTTGGTACCAGTCGAGTGCATCATCGTATTTCCCCCGACGCAGGTAAACCGAGGCAACCAAGTGCACTGCAGTCAAAGTAAACGGGTGCATTGATCCAAATCTCTTCTTATATCCTTCAAAGGCGGTTTCGAGAAATTCCTGTGCGGTGTCGAGATTTCGTTTCACAAGGTGAACGTAGCCCATTTCACTCAGCGCCTCTAGAGCTCCAGTGCATTCTTTGTTATTATGTAGGTTGACATTTCCGTCGTAGACTACTTTGTATGCCTCCAGAGCCTTGTCGTACTCGCCTTGGTAACGATAGATCAACCCGATAGAGTACACAGTTGCAAGGTATACCCCCGTTTTTTTACGGTTGGGCTGCTCATAGATTTTGAGGATGGGTTCAAGGAATTTAAGTGCTTCTTTGTAGCGTGACTGGTAGCTGAGATTGTTACCTAGGGAACGCATCACTTTGACAAGGTTAGTTTCTTGGCTGTTGAGTTCTTCGCTCTCGGCTTGTTGGAGACTCTCTAGGGCTTTTCGATACGGAAGCTCCGCGAGTTGGTAGAGTGAAAGGTCGTCTAACGCAACGCCGAGGCTGTGGGCGGAGAGGGCAAACGGAATATCTAACGTGACATCCTTCAGGCATGTTTCCAGATTGTCACGACATGCAAATAGGTGTGGCTCAATTTGTTGGTTGAATACCCAATCATTATCCTTCCGCTTTTCTCTGTGAATTGAGATAGCCGAGGAAATCATTGCCATGACCTTTTTCGTGTATAGCTGTTGGTCTTCTTGGGAAAGCTGGTTCTTCGCCGACTTTTGCTGCAATGGGTGCATTGTGAGAGTGTTGGTATGGTTGGTAAACCGAGGATCGTCGCTCTTTGTGCGTTTCAAGAGGGAATATGAGACTGCCATACCGATGGCCTCCACTAGAACCATTTCATCTGTCACAAATCTGATTAACTGTGCTCATGCTATGGAGGCAGGATGGAGGAGATACCATAGCCTAATCCTCGATATAGTAGCTCTTCTGGAATTTTGACGTTATCGAGAAAGACGCACAAGAGTAGAATTTCCAAAGCAATTGGACATCGTTCCTTGAGGTCCTGATATGAGATTTCCCAAGTTGAATAGAATGCACCCTGTCTGTACCACGAAACAGACACGCCAATTCCCCTCGCAGCAACGTTCTTGAAATGGCGCTCCAATAGATCGTGATATTCGGCAAAGCCCATTTTTCGTGCTTTGATGTAGGCACCTGCTTGGTCGAGGGCAATTGGAAGGCCACCAAGTTTCTCAACGAGATTCTCTGCTTCAGCGATTACTGAGACTCGCATTAGCTCAAGGATGCTCTTTCGCTGCTTGCTCTGGGTTAGGTGTGCTAGTGAAGGTGCTGTAGGGATAACTAGAAGCCTCACATACTATTCGGTTCTAGCTCCTCCTTGTTCAGCCCTGCGCTTCCCAATAATAGCTTAAGGCTAGTCTCGGCGTCCACCTCTTCTAGCTCGATAGTCTTCATAGGAGCACGCTCTGTCAGCCTTGTGGTAACAATGACACTCCCTCCTGTGCTGGGTAGAAAATCAGCTTCAGGGACTTCGGGCTGAGTTGTATTTTCGATGAAACGATCACTATTGTCGATGATGACGAGCCAGTTGTGGTTTTCTCGGATTGCAAGCCATTTTCTAACAATGTCTCGGTTCAATGTTGTGGGACGTCTTTTAGGGAAAGAACCCCGCTCTTCAGGGATTCCCAATATACGTGCGAACTGTTGATAGGTTCGTTGCGGTTTTGCGGAGTAATGATTGGCAATTGATTCTGCTGCCTTGGATAGATCAGCATCCATGGTGGCCTTGGTATTGGCGCTGATCCATAAGACGGAGGTGTACGCCTTCTTTGAGAACTCGTGAGCATGCATCAAGGCCAGCTGCGATTTGCCCACTCCACCCTGGCCGCAGATTGCAACACTACTGCGTCCAATATTGTCCTTCCCTAGGTCTCCGGAAGAGTTATGATCTTCCCGCGGTTTCGTCTTCAAGATCTCGCGCAGCTTCTGTCTCTCAGTCTCTCTGCCGCAAAAATTTTCATTCATTGTGTACAGCCAAAAAGAAACCTCGAAGTCCTTAGGAATAAACGCTGGTTCAAACTCTCTTCCACTTAATTTCTGATCTAAGATTGGTCGTTCGTTAGTTGCTGAAGCCAAAAGTGCCGGAAAATATCTCATCAACGCACAGATTACCGACCCTGAGATGCTTTCCACTTAGGCATGTCCTCAATTAATATTTGCAGTTTTCCAACGATTGTTTGGAATCCTGGATCTTGTGGCGAAGAAAATCTGACCATGCTTTTATGATCCCCTTGAAGAGGAATGGCCTCTGCATTCTGCTTCCCAGCAATGATCGCCGAGAATTGAGGAACTATCTACTAAAGGTGTTAGTTCAACGTATGGTATATCAATATTATAGGATTGCAAAAGCTTGGGAGGCTATACATGACTTGTGATTGGTCCAAGGAGTTTTGTAGCATATGTTTCGTAGAAGAATGTCATCTCAAGATCTTTGCTGATGGCCATAAAGTTGGACCCGTGTTCGCGAAGCCATTCGGAGTTCACCTGGAGATGTTGAAGAATCATTGAATTGGTGCGAGTGACGCACGATGCGACAAGTGCGATCATTTTCCCATACCACGCAGCAGTTCCGCCCTGATGTGGACAGCCAATGAAGAGAATGGCGTAGGTAGAGAGCTTGATTTCCTTGTGGGCATCGAGATCCCCCTCCCCGCGGGTATTGGCGTGGAGGAGGCCCTACCATGGTGTGAGTTAACGTTGAATATGAATCACAGCGAAAATTTGTTCGGCATACGGCTTCCAAAACCAATCCACCCAAACTATGGGCAATAAAAATGATGGGACGTCGTGTCTCAGTCTAATAAATTGAGATTAATGAACCTAAAGCCAGACTGAAGGCCAGTTATACCTTGGTTTGCCTCCTTAAAGTAGCTAACTTGCTCACAAGGGTTGATCCCTGATCTGGTAAGCTCATCAAAGAAAGCTTGTGTGCGCCATGGGTGTTTGCGTCGTAGCCGTAGGAGAAAATTCGAGCCCGGGGTATTACGTCAGGCAGAAAGTCTTCGGGCCAAAACGCTTGATTTTTGGCGGTCCAGGTTTTTTTCCAGTGCCCATTAAGCCCATGAATAACCACAATGCTGCAATTTTTTAGCCTACCAAGCCAAGCAAACGTAAACAAGGTAGGTTGGTATACTCTACAATGGGTTGCTCTCCTTCCGCCAGGTGTTTCAGGCCAACAGCAATGGATTCAAAGTCGTTTTCCGCAGTCATGTTGTATCCGGCCCACAGAAAGAGTGAGGCAGCGACGAGCGCTATCACGGAGGCGATCGCGCTCATGTTGTAGCGGGAGAGCCAGAAGTTCGTGGTAGTGAGGAGAGCCACGAGACATGTGATCCACCCCAACATCCTTCGAACACTGGTAGGAGCAGATTTCGCACACTGGTCGGTTGGTATAGCTACAAATCGAGTGCTTAACCTGAAATGGGGGAGGAGGTTCGACTTCTGAGGATTTTCGGTTGCCAATTGTGTGTTATGGGGTGGTATGGGTGGTAGAGGCGGTAGAGTGCGGTAGTTACTGGGGATGCGACTCTGGTTGATATAGACCCGGTATTTAGACTGTGGAGGGAGAAAAATGCTAGGTCACCATCTCTGTTAACTCAATCCGACAAAAGCAATTCCGAAAGCACACGGTATATACTCAGCTTGAAAATGGAATTCGAGGCTGGCGAATGGAAGCTTCATATACACATTAAAGCAAAAGACCCAACAACTAGGAATACAAGGCATCAAAGCGATACTCCAATGCTAGGTTGTGCTACGTATACGCTAGGCATCGTTGGTTTGAACTTTGAAAATGTGGGGTAGTTCCATCGAGTTCGATTCACTGGTATGAGTCTTATCGGAAGTTTCAGGTTGGTTGGTTTTTGAGATTTATCTGTCGATGACATTGAGTGGTTCTAATTTGGTGTCTTGAGAACGAATAGAAGAAGCCGTCCATATTGGTTATGCGAGGTGCATGCATGCACTGCGGAAAGAGACGAGTCGAAAAAGTAACGAGGCGTTTCTGTGCACTGCGTCATTTTTAACCAGTCCGAAGACTCCAGACGTTGGACAGAGCCGCCTCGGCCGCCCCGGTTGCTTTCGCGTTTCCTTCGATTCTCCGCCTTATTGCACTAGAGTAATCGGTCTCCTCCCCGCCAACACTTTCCGGAACGAATAAGTCTTTCTCTTTTAATCGAACAAGTCCGTCATCGCGCCCTACTGCGCCCTCTTGAAATACCAAAACCGTTGACCGGTTAGACCCCACGCCAATTCAATATCATAGTGCATCTCCAACATTCCAATCATAAAGCGAACCACGTGTTCTTCAGCTCCAAGATAGCAACCAGAAGACGAACCAACTGTAGCGGTAGCCAACCATATTGTAAATTCTGCCTACTATCGCACACGGAACCAGCCCTCTCCGGGCTATTGCACAGAGGAAGACTCATGTGTTTGTGTAGTGTGTATACTGATCATAGAAGGAGAGAGGGGGGTTTGGAACCATTTCCTTACACCGTTTGTACATGAAAGCAGCAAACCACAAGTGCAAGAGGAACGAATGGGTGATATATCATAATCTCTCAGTCGAGATGCTTTACCGGGCGTGCATTAGCCGATTATGATTAATGTGCATTGGTTTTGTAGATAATAGCGAATGGCTTTGGAAAATTGCCACGACCTGCCTACACTCATAGCGCCATCGGAGAAAACTCTTCATGATACACTCAGTAGGTATTCGAAATCGCCAACTGTAATATCAAAGAATATCCAATCGTCATGGTACTCACAGATAACCGAAATATTGAGTTTGATGAGTGCCAGCGTAGCTATCCAGACCACCAGAGTAGACCACGATGCTGATCCTTGGTCCGTGGAGAACATCTAATAGCTTGATGGCTTGCTTCTTTTTCTGACAAGTAGTTCTTAGGTGTCTGGTGTCTTATTGTTTCGGTCTGTTAGCTAATTATACTGGTACTCGGGTATGGAAGGCGAAATCGGAAATGTTTATAATTAATCCCTGCTCCCATTATTCATATAAGCAGACGGAATGTGTCTTTTTCGATTCTTATTGGTCAGAATTCTGTGGCTGAGTGGCTGATAGTGGCAAGTATAAACCACAAGAACTCAAATCAAAAACAACCCACTAATTTAAGTCTGCAAGTTGCACTCTGACAACAAAGTGTGATATACATGAAATGTGTATAACTATACCTGCTTTCACATCCCAGGTTGAGATTCATGATATTTTTAATATTGGGTGAGTAGTTATGGATTAATACCATTATTGTAATGTTTTTTTACAGTAGTATGAGGAGAATTTGCAATGGAGTAAATTGGCAACAGGGAAGTGAAATAGGACCTATTTATGGATGTTTCATCTCTAGAACATGTTGTGATCAGAGCAAAACTTGGTGATATCATTGGATTTCAAATCATTCAAATAGCTTAGCAGGCAGCTTTTTTTCAGCTGATAAGAATTGTCCTGGCCATAGAAATAGTACAACCTCACAGAGACTTGGAGAGATATACTAGTGGGCTTGGGACCTGTACAGTGGGTATACAGTAGAAGTTGAAGTTGAGTGTACACTGGGTGGTGGAAAAATCCATATCATATCTCCAGCGTTTACATTGGCAGGGGAAGTCAGCAGGGGGATGGTGGTGCACAAAATTACAGGGACAACAGAGGTGGACTGGGTGATGGGGAGTGTATATGTGTAGGAGGCTCTGAGGTAGATAGGTACACCAGGAAAAATGACATTACATGACTCATAACTCATAGAGATGCGGTTCCTGGCATGGTAATTAATAGCATATTTGATGCGTGGCAGTATGAGCTCCAATGAATCTGTGCATTGACTAGATTACTATGATATTCATACGATTCTGTGCACTTAATACTATACATCTTGCTGCATTCAACAATACTGCAAAATACTCATCATTTTACACACCAAAGTAGGCTCTCAAGATTCTCTCAAGTACACTCCCAAGCACGATCTGATGTACACTCCCCATTTCACTCACTGACACACTCCCAGCCTGCTTGACTATACACTCTGAAGTAAGCTCTCAAGACGCTTCCAAGTACACTCCAAGTATGCTCTCATGTACACCACCAAGTAAATTCTCAAGTATACTTACAAGCATGCTCTCAAGGATGCTCCTAATTGCACTCCATGGCACACTCTCAGCTATATATACTCTCAAGTAAGCTCTCAAGATGCTCACAAGCACACTCCCAAGCATGCTCTCAAGTACCTCTCCAATTGTATTACATGACACACTCCCAGCCTACTTGGCTCTATGCTCCCAAGTTCACTCTCAAGAGGCAAGACACTCCCAATCTCACCTAACTATATGCTCCCATGTATGCTTCTAGGTGCTCCATCCAGAGACTGGCAGAGTTGCACCCACCAGGCACCAGGATGCAGGTGGTGGGTGTGGGCAGTGGTTGGTATATAGTGGCCAAAATCATAATGTCAGGTGATATTTTAGTGTGAACCTAATCTTTATTGCACCCACTGCAACAAGATCTCACAATGTGTCCTGGTCATGGTGTTGACAATTGCAATTTCAAATTCTGCAGGAAAGGTAGAAAATTGGATCTTGGGGAGAGCAGATCTCCAGCTAAGATTTTCTGGTGAAATCTGCACCCCGCAGCGCACCAGTTGTGGGTGTATGTGTGTGCAGTCAGTCCGGGGCTGATGGTGATAATGCCAATGGTATGATTGCCATAATGAAGATAGTGATGATGATAGTGTTGGTGATGATGATCATAGTACCAGAAACACTTAGACAAGTAGGTTAGCTTTGTCAATGTTAGTGTCAAAGCTTCCACAAACTCAGAGATTGTCATCAGCCGAAAGCATCACATGGAAAACTCCACACCTTGCAAAGTGTGCATCTCTCAAGCGCAGTTTTCAAGTGTGGCTCTCTCAAGCAGGCTTTGAAGCGCGGACTGAACAAGGCTATTGAGTTGACTTCCAAGCAGGATATCAAGCAGGCTTCAGAGCAGGCTCTGATATGGCTTTCAAGTGCCAGTGGACTCTGAAGTAGACACTGTACTGCTATAACGGACAGGTAGTAAACACAACTGTATGTCCCTCACTGGCGACTAGCCGAATATAGTTCCATAGGAACATCTGCACACCTCAATGAATCGACTATCGATGACTATAGACTTCATGTCACACAGAGGTCCACAGAAAGCATGCTATGAGCTGAGCATGTCCGCCTTTATCCATAGGGCAGGCTATTGTTGATTTGCACTTTTGCGCAGGTACCATTTTACCACACAATGAAATACACACTCTATTCTTTGCAGCTCTTGGTTACACATACTCATGTGAGCTTTTGTTGATCCATGCAATATGTGTGGTTCCTCAAGGCTAGGTGTTCTATCAAATCCTCTCACCCTCTGCTTATGCTCCTTGAGCTAGAACTGCTCTCTTCAGAATCCCCTTAGAATGCTGCAAGAGGTATGGTGGAATGTTGATGATAGGCCTTCTGCCATCTAGATCCGCTGATTCACCACTACCAATTCTAGGGTATTTCAGTCGCAGTCTAGTAAGTCCCAGAGCCTCACTCCTTTTGCTCCTGTCGTCTTGATTCCTTCCTCCATTCCTCTTCTCCACCATAATGCCCCACAACAAAAACAATCAACAGAGTGGCTGGATAGTCTATATAGTAGAATATTTACCCGGATACAGACAGTCATTGATGTGGAGGGTGGCATGGCACAATGTGTGTGGTATTTGGTAGAGAGACCAGGTGGTGCATTCAACTTTTTTCCTTCACACAAATGGAGTCATAGATGTCACTACATTATCTTTACATGTTCTAGCACAGCAAAATGGCTGCCAGGACTTGATACCATATCTGGAAGTGTGCCCAACTTTTGGTACCCTCCAAGCACTTGAAAGCCAGGGGTAAGGTATACCTGGGAGTTGAGCTGGAGATGATCTATCTGGGTACCTCCAAAGGGCGGCGAAGCCGCCACCGTAACTTGTAGAAATTAGTATAGATCGAAGCCTAGCATACCCGATTTCGTCTTCCATAGCCGAATACATATACGCGAACTGTTCGCTATATGTTCGGAACATTTATCCCGTAGTTAAAGCGATTCCACTGAAGCGGAAAGGAATCGTAACTTTCGGGTTATCATGGGCTGAGACGGTTGCCTGGCGAGGCTGGCAAGTAGGCTAATTTTCACCTAAAAGGTCACGTGGAGCTTCGTATTGGCTAGTTTTTTACGTTATCACTAATAAGCTCGGTTTCTGTAGATTGACTGCTGGACTGTTTGGAGTTAGTGGTCGCCGGGTGGCAAGGCTTCTAATTGGCAGCACTAACAGCGGCAATCAATTTAAAGAACTGAGCGTGTAGGATATAATGCCGCCAATCCATTGCGGGTGAGGATTACACAACTCCGGGGCCGAGTACTCGAGTGCGAGAGGCGTGAGTATATTTCGTTCTAGGTGTGGTACATTCACACTCAAATCATCAACTCAAGTCGAATCGGAAACAATTGTCGAAAGAATGCGTCTATTAAACTCAACCACGATCATACTCGAGGAATTTTAGGATAACATCCTAGGCTACGCAATATTTTTCGCATACATGGGGAGAGGATGAAGTTTCCTTCCATGATCTACCAAGGAGCCGGGCCAAGTTGACGACCGGCTATACGAAAATTGCACACAGTTATACCAGACTGCCACCGATGGCTTCGCATACGTCTGGGTCGATACCTGTGGCATAGACAAGACAAGCAGCTCTGAGCTCTCGGAGGTGATCAACTCGATGTAACGGTGCAGCCAAAACGCATAAGTATACTATGTAACCTTAGTCGATGTACCTAGCAACGAAGACCCTCATTTCTAAGATTATACCTTCGCTAAGAGTAGATGGTTTACTAGAGGATGCACCTTATAGGAACTTTTAGAACTCGTCTACAGTAAATACTGGGTCGAAATAGGAACAATGGTCAGTTTGCAGGAGGAGATATTGGCAATTATTGGTATTGATGCTCAGGTGCTCTTGAAAAACTACTCTGGTGATATCAGTATAGCGCAGAGAATGTCTTGGGCTTCAAAAAAAGAGGGCAAGGGAGGGAGGGAGATATCACGTGGGTTAAATTGTCGCTAGTGGAATTCTTTCCCTTCTTGGAAACAACAAAATTAAGCTACTGCCTCAAGCCACAGCTTCCGCACCGGATATGTCCACAACCCGGGCACTTTGTTGGAGTCGAGCCACGTTGGAGAGCAGCAGAGGTTCCGCACTCGCAGCAGGTCCACTGCAAGCTGCGGGCGTAGTGCCAGTGGGTAAGCTCGGTGTGGATTTGTTCCATACATGGAAGATAATATAAGTGAGGTGAGGGCGAGAGAGGGTGTGGAAGAGTGATGTAAAAGAGGCAGTTGATATAAGTACTCAGGGTTCAAGTCGAATGCGTGGAAGAGAAACTCATGAACAATGATCATGATGTTAGAAATTTTACTAGATAATGGTCTGGATGATCTCCAGATATTACAGGAAGTACATCGAACATCAAGATTTTGCTCCACACTAGGATGGAGGAAGTTTCTCGGAGCCCCCAATCGACATTATATATTAATCACTTGTTGTCTTTCATCGACTAGTTTGTCTTCTATTCCTCATCCACCGCCAGAACTTGAGTACTTGAACGCTGCAATAGGGTAAGGGTTGGGTCGCATGTAATCACCAGAGCTTGCACTAAACTTCAATTCGACGTTTCTTGCCAACTCAGCGAGGAAGCATCAGCTACTTTATAATTTATACCATCCATAATGTGTGAGAGCGCTAGATGTCGTGTTTGCTATAGTCGAACCGCTCAGAAAAGATTAATCCGGCTGCGTTGCACAATGTTTGTAGCCGGATATTGAATGAGTTCACAATTGCTTTCGTTCAATACTTTACGCAATTTATTTTTTATTGGACGAGTGAGTAGCAGACCTCAAGCAACCGGACTCGAGTCTACATCCAAACGAGTGTTATTTGTAAATCCCTAGTATGTATTACAAAAGCTGTTCCTTGGAAGTGTCTATAAGTACCAAGTAATTGTGCTCTCTCTCTTTCTCTTGAGGATGCCACCATTTCTCATTTTTTCCGGATTCTAATGATGCTCTTTTGGATGTCCTATGGTCAAGCGAGCTGGATCAGACCACATCTTCAAGGAAATCACAATTCCGGCACGCACGCTTCTTCCAGCCTCTCCATCATTAAAGGACTTTCGGTGCTACTCTCCCACTAGTTGCTGTCTCTAATCAATTCTATCGAAGATCGTGTACGAAAGAAAACCCTTTAGAAGAACCAATGGTATCTCTCCCATTGTCCCGTTAGCCAATTATTCGTCCTGTCTCTCCGCTTACTGTTCGCACTCCTGAACTCGCCTGTATCAGGTGTTCTATCCCGTATTAACTATAGTGTTGAAGCTATGAATGGCTCACTTTCATTAACGGTACCCCATGATTCATAGAACAGCCAATTGCAATGTCTGTCATATGACATTCATCACTACGTTCTCTCTTCAATCCTTTCAGCTAACAACGAAAATCTTTCTATCAGAGACTACTGTTGGACTACCATGACTTCTTCACCTTACTCTCCTTGAATGGTAACTCCCCTTTGGCTTTTCTCTTCTTTCGAGTACTCATAGTTTTTCAAAACCTACGAACTCTACTTAACAGCTAATTGAACATCGGTATAACCATAGTTTGTCCGACGGTTATGGGATAGCGAATCTGGACACGTATTCATTCCTGATTATTCGTTTTCATATATCTTTGTTAGCTGTCTGTTCTCCGATTTGTGGATCCAGAAAGGTCCTCACGCCAGATTGTAGGCGCAGAGGTTAGCTGGTTGAACTACTGATCGATTACCAACGCAATTGTTAACTCTGCGAATCACTCGACTGGATGGTACTGCTGTTATATTTGTTTGTAATAATTTGGCCGGATATGGCCCGCGCACCAGTTGGCAAAATAGAAGCATAGATCTTCTCTTATTTATATACCGCCTTTATCGCTTGCTAGCCTTACTCACTGAACTTCACTGGTAACGACATCTTCCCCTTTCCTACTTTCATTCCAGACTGCTCTTCAACTTTCAAAAGAACAGACATAGAAAGGATTGCCTTTCTAAATCATGTGCTCACGATTACCGGAGCCCCCGACGAAACGACCTTCTGAGCACCCTCCGTTCCGATAGCATCACCAACAACCTCACCCTCCAATTAAGACTAAATTTGTACGACACCGACAACACCGACAACACTCTATACCGGCCGGCTCTCTGCATATTCGACAATCCTCATCTGATCTTCCGTCGGTCTTTACGTTTGAATCCGTCAGATCCGGTGATACGGAAGCCAGTAGCAAAGCTACAACGATCTGGTGGAACAACAAACGAGCCGCGACATGGCGGATGCAATTACAGAGGCAATTCCTGACTCTTGTACACACATGTTTAACTCACATCTGATCTCTAACTCGCATAATGAGAAACAGGCAGCGACTGTTCCAGCCTCCATGCCTGCAACCAACCTCGACACCATCGGGGCTGGTTACGACGTTGCACTTGATGTCGATCCTAAGCTATTAGCCGACTACATTGAGCACTTCAAAAACACGTCTGGCACCGCTTTGGACTACCAGCGCCGATTCAATGAGTTTCGGGATAACTGCATCAGCAAAGGATTGGAAAACGGTTATAGCGAGGAGGAAGTTCTTGCCTGGGTTGACGGTCAAATGCAGGTGCTTGGAATCTTGATGGACGAGCTCAGTAGTATTGCAAGCCGCTTTCAGTTTCTTCAAGTCCATACAACTAGTGTACCTGTTGTTTCTGGAACTGGAGCGAGTAGCAACCTTCAGGCGTCCGACAACCTTCCAATACGCGACCAGGTAATTCTAGATGACCTGATAGATGCGCTGCTAGATGGGGTCAACGTTTTTGATATGCCTGACACTGCTCCTCTTAAACATTGGCACAATGACATGACTGCTTCTCAAATGGAAACAATTGCTCATAATTTCTTGGTATGTTGTCCTATCTACGAAATATGTATGTCCTAATCCGTAACTAGCTTGGATTCAAGAGACTTCACGGAGGTCAGGGTCCGGATCACGTCGCGCGTGGTTATACTTTTACCACTCGTTACAACACTGTCCTTGAAGTGTTGAAGGTATGTGTCTTCCGGTGCTGTGTTCAGGGGTTCTTATGCTAACTTTAGGTTAGAAATGTAAAGGTTCGGTCTATCGTATGAGCCGGCCTACAACCCTGGACGACATTCTCGCGAACCCAAGAAAGATGAGACAAGTGAGTACACCGACTCACAGCGTTAAATAGAGTTTTTCACTGACATATTATCAGCGATTTATCGACAACCAGATCAACAATGCCAAGAAAAAGAAGGACGGAAAGGAACTCAAGAGGCTCCGAGCAATGTGGGAAGACATCAAGGATGAAGAGGGCGGTGTCACGTATGAGAATCACACCGATGATGACCCTGATTACGTTGACGAGGATTCAACTAGTCCTCCGTCAAGAAAGCGCAAACGGTCCAAGGGCAAAGCAAGAGAAACTGAAGCAAACGAAGAACTAGCCTCAACGTCAATTACTGAAGCTGGTCTTCCGACCCGCGACAACGATTGCGTCTTCCAAGCACCAGCCGCCTTCCCGGGCATAGAGTCCTTTGTAGATCCTCAATTGCAGGTGAATGCACTCGATCTCTTTCTAGCAACTCCAGGTTGGCACGAGCAGAGAACTATATTCGATGGTAATGGAAGCGAACAATTTCCGAGTCCTTCTCTTAATTTCGAGTTTCCTATTGAGGATTTCCAGTCAGATCTGTTTTCACTCAGTAAATCGGCAGATGATCTTGTCGCCTCCTTGAACATCGTTGATGACAACTCATATGACGCCATCAACTGTCTTCTTGAAGAGGGCGACCACTCTATTGTCAGCAATACCCAGACCGGGGAACCGATTTGGGGAGAGTGGACGACCTTTCCAGACGAGTGAACAGGTTCCAATTATGCCAGATGTGTGATGCTGGAGACGGTGCGTGCAGCAATCTACGGGAAAAAGATAGTTTTCGGTTTCGTTTGTACGTTTGGATGGGTTTGTTGGTCATGACATGTTTTTGTTTGTTTGGACATCATTTTGTTTGTTATTTTTCCTTTGTTGGGTTGACACATATCGATTGGGTATTTTGTATTTCTTTAGCGTTTGGACTGATTATGAATGGACTTTGGACTTTGGACTTTTGGACTTTGTGGAGTTTCTTTATGGGGCGAATCTTGGAGATGCTATTTCCTTTCCATTGGATAGCAGAGGGCGGAAGTGTTTTGTATGTGGAGACCCGTGAGAGTGGAGACTAGTGATCCGTAAGCTCCCTGATCGCTGCTGACTCTCTTTCAATGGCTAACAATAAGTTGGATGTGCACATGTCACGTGGTGATATGGGAATCCACGTGGATATATCCACTTATCCAGATTCTCAGGGGTACTACCTCTCCCAACAAGTAGATTTCACGCATACTACTAATTACTAGTTGTGTCTAGGGCCATATAACGAAATGGAGCGCGAAACAAAACGTCGCTGGAAGGGAGCTAGAAACTGAAGCTTTTCATTTGAAAATCTGATGTAGATTACAAGTCTTTCGACGGGAGACCTGTTGCGAAGACAGCGTGGCCAGACTTATTTGCAAAGCAAAGACACGATTAAAGCTTCCACAAAAAGAGTAAATCAGTAGATAGTCGATCTTACTTAGATCTAGATATGTACGTAGAATAATGACATCTTGCTGATGCTAGCTCTTTCGTCATCACCTCAAATCACTCGTATTGTAGTTAAAATTCGTGTTGAAATACTGATTGCTAGAGAAGCTTGATTCAACTATCTAAGAGGGCCACAAGGCCATATATATACGGTACGAGCACGTACGTACTCATCTAAATGTAGAGACGGCTGAGCTCCGTCAGCCCGTATCAGAGCTACTCCGTCAGCCCGTATGAGAGCCAGCCCTGTCAGCCCGTATAAGATCTATTTATGCAACAATTCGGGTGGCAGGTGATTACTCACTCACTCACGAGCAGTTTGTTAGCGGTCAAAAATATTCCTCACGAAAGATTTTGGTTTGTTTGTTTGTTTGTGAAAGATTTTGGTTGGAGTTTGAAGTTAATTGTACAGTCACAAATTTGAAACATGGCACTATCTTCAGTTTTCTTAAATTCGGTTCTACTTCCTTTCGGGTGTAGTTTGGGGCAATCGCCGTGTGGCAAAGCCGGTGATTGGCTGGTCGGACTTCCGGTTGGGTGATGCCAGAGCACCACACTCTGGGAAAGCATGTAAACATTGTGGTATGGACTTTTGTACGGGCTGTATAGAGGCTGGCAGTGTGTAAAGTAGATGAGGAGTCAGCACCGACATGCTTTTGGTATCACTCGCTATCCACACTACCCCTAATGTTGCATGTGTACTTGGATCGTGAGTCTCAGCACCGTCTGATGTCTTGTATGAGAATGAAGACTTGTATGAAGATGGTGGCTGTATGAGGATATGCATCAGGATCAGGGTGATGCGTCTCATGTCAGCATACGCGTACGCATATGGGAGATTGTACATATACGGGCCTTTGGCCCTCGAGATAGAATTGTTCAAGTAAATCAAGAAGTCACCGAAGCATCCAAAGTAACACCTAACATGGTGGGATCGCCGCTGGGACCAAATTTAAGAAAACCGAGCGTGTAAGGGATAATTGGTGCACCATCTCAACCAACAATAGCATCTAGAAAACTACAACTTGAGAAGGAAGGAATAGCATTCTAGAGATGGCATTAATAGCCTTGTTTAGGGCTGAAATGGCATTTGGATACTTGTTGGAAGGTTGCTATCAAAATCATTATTTTCGCGTGTTCACTCAAATTTGTTCCATGACTGTACATATAAACTCTTTAACATATACTTTCTCGAATATGGAAGACCGCAGCAACTACTCCGAAAAGAAACCAGAGACCTCGATCATCGCCCAGCAAGCCCCAAATTTCTTTATCACTTTACAACCCCACGGTTTCATCCCATCCTCGAGTACGCACCCCATAAAGCTGCCCACACGAAATATATTTACTCTCCCCTTCAGCTTCCCCTCCATACTTCGCAACCATGATGCACTCCACTACCCCTCAAAACAGTCATATAATCAGCCTCACTCAACATTCAAACGTTTCGGCGCAACATTTCCGCGAGCAAACTTACCGCGAATTCATCGTGGACCGTGGCGACGCGAGATATGTCGCCTATGAAGTTGTAGATAGACGCGTGGGGTGGAAGCGGGTCGATCCGCTACCGTTACTGAGACCTAGAATCAGCCACCAAGTGGAATGGGGTCCGCATCTGCTGCCGCTGGAGCTTCGGGAAAGGTCTAGAAGTTTGAAAAGGGATCAGGTACCGGCACCAGCACCAGAACCGGCAAAGGTGGAGCACAGGGATATGGCAGAAGAGAACCGTGAGGACTTGTGCAAGCTCCTTACCGGGGCAGCGGCAGGTGTGTTCGTCTGGGTTGTGTATCGGGTGGCGGTAATCCTTTGGGATCTAGTTCAACAGTATTGGTATGTATAATCTGTCACATCTTGCTTGGGCCGGATGCTTACTCTGGAATTTTTAGGACTGTTTTTGTTGACGTGGGAGTAGGTACGGCTGGAGCTGTAGGAATTTGGGTGGCGGTTCATTTGCTTGTCGCTATTGTCGGGGCGGGTGGAGTACGGGTACGGGTACAGGAAGTCGATAGACGCGGACCGCCTGTGAGTATTCCTCTTGATGCTGAGCTGCGGCCTATCGTCAAAGATTGTCTGGCGGTCTGCAGCGAGGGGGGGATCGAATATGTGACGGGGTAACTGCCACGGGTGGATATACTGGTTTGAAACTTTTAAATGTCAAACTCTAAATAGAAGAATGTGTAGATTCGGGTGACGGTTTACAAGAATGTACTTACTTTGGATAAGAAATATGGTGCGCGCGCAAGCATTTACTCCATGGGTGTTTGCGTTTGAGCTATGGTGACCAGGAAATTTCAGTGAGATACTGTGATTATTTCGTGTGATGTAGGCCGTTTCTCATGCATATTCTGGGGCCACGAGCTCGTGAGGGATTTGCTGTTGTTTACCGTTGTTTACCATCCCAATCAGCAGGTTGCTCTTTTGGAATTCTTGTAACACCATCCGTGCATAGGTAACGTCATATGCAAGGATGATCCTCTCCTCAATGAGGCGGTTTATGATAGTTGTATCTCGAAACAAATACGGGAACTTGAACGTCCTCATAGCCCCTCAAGCACTGAAATTGTGAAAATCGCCTCAACCCTAACCACAACTTGACATCACACGTTTGCGCCGCCGACAGACGACAGCTGGGAGCGGGAAGAAAAATTTCTTTGTGAGGGATTTCTGGCGGTGGTAGTATTGATCGAGCAGGTAAGTTCGGACAGACCGATGCCAAATGGCGTGTTTCCTAACGGATGAGTCGGCGGCGTTATATTATCGGGAAGTGACCTGCTTTCTGGCCGCACTTACACCTTGCACTACACTATCACAACCCCCATATCCCAGTGTTTGGATAGGCGGACTAGAGGCCGCGACTCGAGATGACGTCCGTACCTACCTGCTCGGGACAGTAGCGCGGGCGAAACGGGTGCACGAAATCTCACCCGCATTTTTACCGTCTTTGCTGTTGCATATATGGTTTATCTCCCTGACGTATGGCTTCAGTTGGGCTGATGCATAATCTCTTTAAGATGATGGTCATTCCAGACTCAGCTGGAGATGCCAGCTGAGTGCGCATGCATGCGTACAGGACATACAAGACATACTCAGAATACCGTATATATAAGAGCACGAATGTACCTGTACTTGAGAATATAAGCTTCTAGCAATTAGTATTTCAACATTTGCGTCGTATCTCCGGACAGTCAATTCAGACCGTTAAACTGCAATAGTTAACTTTAACTGTCTCTGGAATTTTGTGGAGTAACAGCCCCAAAACACAAATTTGCATCAATTTTTGAGTACCATTAGGGCGATACCTTTGCCTAATATGCAGCAGAACAATTATTGGAAATGGACCATGCTCCCATAAAGTTCACAACAAATATCTGACACCTATAAATGCGTGTGTAGTTAACTTTACTTTCCATTTGGGGACGCAGAGCTGATCGCCACATATATCGACCCCATTTGCTGTGATGTTTGATATATTCCCGGGGAGTTCCCAGTTGACTACGACGGGTACACCTAGGGTAGACTTCTAACACCAATACCCCAGGGTTGGTAGCTGCGGGTATGTCTGAGTGTACGACCCAAGGGGAATTTTCTCATTAATTTGGAAAATACCTGGTAAGAGAGTGTATTACCACCACTCTGATTGCATGCCAGTGTGTACTATCGCCAAACACTGCATCAACACCGGAGGAGCGGAGTGAGTTCTAGGAAAAGCAGATTGCCTCTGGTTGTAGTGGTGAGATACAACGGGAATAGTAGGAGAATCAAAGTGGCAATGGTGGTAGGATCACTGGTAGGTGGTGGTGGTGGTATGCAATGAAGATAACAGAAATTCTTTAACCGTATGGATACGGCCCTAAAAACCTTGGACAGTGAAAATTGACTGCTGCGGTTTGACGGTCTGAATTAGCTGTCCCGAGACACGGCGCCGTCTTGGCTAGTTACATAACATCAGGGGTTGAGGTTGCGGACTCGGGCTACGGCGGCCACCGCCATCGTGTGAATAGAAGACGAGTGAAGAAAGTGAGCGGACGCTTGGCATTTTCGCGACCTACGGGCAACGTTCAAAAATCGATTTCTCAACACAACGCTGGTCAATGTAATTAAGAATGAAGATGCAAGTAGTATACACATATAAGAAGCTCTACCATCGTGTAGGACCACCATTTTTGCGAAGGAGGGTACAGACTCTTCTTGGCATGCCATCTATCCACCTGTAGATTCGCTCCCATGGCAGCTCCTCCCACAACCGCTGCGCAACAGCAATGACTTCCTCACGACCATGAGGTCAATGGTTAGGGTCCCTCATTACTTTTCTAAAGCCTGCTTTCTATATAGACCATATATTCTCAATTGGGTTCATATCTGGTGAATGGGGTGCCCAATCCAACTGTATCATTTCATTCATCAATCTCCACCTCCATGTATATGCAGATGTATGGTAGCTGGCACCATCTTCAATGGTATGTACACCAGCATTGGGCCCTCCCATTGCTTCATAGAGTGGTAGAACATGTGGAACCAAGACTTCATTGACATACTGAGAGGAATTCAGTCCAAGTCGATCAGTATTGCTTTTGCGCTCGTGTTCTTGTTGCTGTCATATGGGAACAAGCTGTGTATGTCCAGTAGATGAGAATGCAGCAAAGAATTGTATTGTTTCGAAGTCCCCTTTAAAGGTTGGTGCAAGATTGCAATCTTCAAAAGCTGTAGTACCTGGTTTTCGTCGTACAGTTGGTCGCTGTGGCATAGATCCAATTGAGAGGTAAACTTCATCCATGTATATCTTATTCCTCCACCACTTGACTGGGTTCGAAGCATACTGCCGAGCCCACCGCTTCCGTTTTAATCGATTGTGTTAAAATAGTGATGCTAGAGAAGCTTAATTGTATTCTATCTAAGAGGGCCACAAGGCCAATATATATGAAACTGCAAGTACGGCTGAATGCCATCAGCCCGTATCAGAGTCAACTGTCATCTCCGGCCATACGAGACATCACCGTCTCCGGCCATACAAGACACCTCCGTCTCCGGCCATACGAGACTCATCTCCGGCTGAGAGCTGTATATGCAATAGATTGGCCGGTGTCAACCAGGGTTTACGCCTACATATATGTACTCTCCACTGCTGAGAACGATGTGTATCCCCAACCAATCAAATGCTGAAATTCAGTCAAGAATCTGCCGTGATTTCGTGTGACGTTGCATGCGGGTTGCGCTTTACTAATACTTGTAGATGTCGCTTGTTATGGTCCGATAATTTTTTTGGCCATCCAGAGTGTGGCTTGTTGATGACTGTGTTTTCTTTATTCCACTCATTGAAAATGCGATGAACCGCAGTTTTGCCAACTCCAGTTTGCCGCTAGATTTCATGATAGGAATGGCCTTCAGACTTTAGCTGAATTACTCGGATGAATTCTTCATGGGTTGACTCCCTTCTCCTGCCATCAGGACCGATGGGCATGACTGTGTGGAGTGGGAGCCTGAGAACGCGTCGGAGGTTGTCATGGTTCGCGATGTGAAACTAGCGCGGGTTCGCTCACTTTCTTCACTCGTCTGCTCCCAATCAGCAGATTGGACGCATAACTAAACGGATCAGCCCTTCCCGGGGCGGGGTACTGGGTTCGAGCTTAATTGCGAACATCTGGCCCAAAGGGGAGTGCAGTGCACAGCCGTTTACACAACGTCGTACAGACCAGGGTGGGTTATCCAATCACTTCTGCATGTGTCACTTTTAATCTCAGTTTACAGGCCACTGCTGCACCCCTCACCACTCGCAGTGCAGAATACGCAGCCTGGTATGTGATGTCGGCGGAATTATCTACCGCTATAATAAAGCGTGGTTCCCATTGATGAGCCTCGTCTCTCGTTGTCCGTCATGGCATCCCGTCTCTCCGTGTCTGTCATGACAATCCTTTCGCTGCTCCTAAGCGCTTCAATCGTTTCCGCCTCCTTCAGCGGAAACCTCAACTACCGCAGTCCATCCCTAAATCACCCCGATCTAGGCATCTCAATCCGCAAGGTCGTGAGGCGGAACAACCCCACCTCTCCATTCGACCCAGCAGATCTGAACTTTACCCATGGCGTTGCCTCAGGAGATCCATACCCCGATTCGGTGATCCTGTGGACCCGCGTAGCCCCAGCCAACGCGGATAATAGCGACTCGAATTTGACGGTCAGTGGCACCGCGCCGCTGTATGATCACGATAACGCGGGGTATGTAGCCGTTTCTACGGCGCCGATTTGCGTAGTGTATAAGGTGGCGGAAGATATGCGGATGGAGACGGTGGTCGATAAAGGAACGGTTTGGACTTCGTCGGATGTGGATTATACTGTGAAGGTATGTATGTGGCGGACAGTCTGAGGCCCGGGGTTAATGCGGGTTGCAGGTCGAAGCGAAGGGACTGGAACCGTATACTACGTACTACTACCAGTTCTGTGTTTGCGATTCCGATAAAAAGAGTCCGATTGGCCGTACCAAGACGACGCCAAGAAAGAAGGATAAGCTGCAAGAAAGTGTTAAGATTGCTGTTTACTCGTGCGCCAACTACCGTATGTTTCCGAAGAATCAAATCCTGAACGGGGATCTAATGTTGAGATTGAATAGCGTTCGGCTTTTTCAATGCGTATGGAAATGTTGCGCGTAAAGATTCAGTGGACTACGGTGTGTGAAACCGCGGTTAATATACAGGATTTAGTAACTGAAGATACAAGTTATCCATCTTGGAGATTATATTTACGAGGTAGAAGATTTCCAATCTATGGTTTCCGTTGGGGAAATATCTAACGATGGTCTAACGTCTAGTACGGTGGGTTTAGATGGGGGAGTGCGATAAACCGAATCCATCAACCAGACAAAATCATTGTAACTTTGTACGCAACATCCTAGATTTCTTCTTCGCCCGATTGCTTACCCAGCTGCACAGGTATGAGTATCGTAAGAGGTATGCCAACTACCGTACCGACCTCGATCTTCTCGAAAGCCACAAACAGTTCCCATGGATCACTGTCTGGGACGATCATGGTAATCATGTCAACTCCCCCCTCCCTCCAACCGTTACTAACTCCAGCACCAGAGGTCGCAGACAACACCTGGAAGGCGGGCAGCGCGCAATTGAACAACACAGAAGCTTCATTTGTCGAGGACGGCGGCATCTCGGTCGACCAGCGAAAAGCCTATGCCGTGCGCGCACATTTCGAATGGATGCCAATACGCCAGGTATGTCCATGCATCCCTCCGCAATCCCTCTTTGACAGCATGGACAGGTGGACATGGACGATAACCTCCGCATCTGGCGCTCCTTCCACATCGGCGACCTCTTCGACCTGATAATGCTAGACACGCGCCAGTACGACCGCGACATCACAGATGTATACTGGTTCCTCTCCCCCCTGCCCTCCCATTTCCCCTTCTAACTCTGGCCAGGAATACCGACTACATCCACGCCATCTCTACCGAGCCTTCACGTTCCCTCATGGGTCCACGCCAGGAATCCTGGTTCTACCGCCAACTCGTCCGCAGCAGCAAACGCGGCGCGCGCTGGCGAATCATTGGAAACCAGATTATATTCTCAAGCATGAATGTTTCCCTCGCTACCGGCGTGGAGAACCCCTACCTCTATGACAGCTGGGATGTACGTCGCCCCACCTCACCCCAGGGGGAATTACTGACACACCCAGGGCTACGCCGCGAACCGAAACCGTACCCTCCACACACTAGTATCTAACAACATCCAAAACACTATCTTCCTAGCCGGGGACACGCACGCATCCTGGGTCTCCGACCTGGTCTATGACTACGGCAAATACAACTCGACCTCTGGCGCCGGGTCGTTGGGCGTAGAGTTCGCGGGGACTGCTGTGACCTCCGCCTCACCAATCGGCCAGAACGTTACAAAGAGTGACGCAGAGATGGGGAGTCGCTGGTTAATTAGCACCAACCCGGAGCTGCAGTGGCAGGATTTGTACTATCGGGGTTATTATACGTTGGAAATCGGGTATGACGACGTCAGGGCGGAGTATTTTGGGATGCCAGAGATACTAAGTAGGAATGGAAAAGAGATAAAGATTGCGGAGTTTGTGATTAAGGAGGGGGAGAATCGGGTCAGTAGGGAGGAGAAGAGGGTGGCGTATGCGGGTGCGATTCGGGGAGGGGAGATAAAGGAGGGAACGGTGGTGGATACAGGGAGTTCATGATGGGAGGGAGATGTAGGTGGTGGGATATGGATGGATATATATCCGAATAGTAATTGTAGTAATTGTAGTTGTGCTTGATAAAGCATCACCCTCACACATTTTCTCCTATGATTTGGTGGTGGTTTGATTCAATTGAGTTATTAAGTTGTGGTATAATAATGGCTAATGAATGACTTTTGTGCATGATATATACCAGGTACTTATGTGGAATAACCATCAGTGCTTGATGTTGGGGGATATTCGGGATAATTTTCGGAATTTAGAGTACTTTATAGTTTATAATATGAGATATATGTGTAGCTGACCATGCTTATGATGTGTTATATGTGCGTTAAAGTTTGATGATAAAGTTGATGTGCAGTCATGTCAAGGTTAATGGCTCAAGTTATTATTTGATGCGCTTGCAATGGGTACTAATTAATTTTATCACTTTCCAACACAACTCCTACACCCCAAAACCGAAGAAGTTGCACAAAATTTATAGGCAAAGTAAAGTAACGACACAGCAATTATTCCTTTGTTTTATTATTGGTACAAAAGGTTATCACAAAATATAATACCCTACTAGTTCATCAAGTAGAAGAAGAGCCTCTTAGTCAAGAGCTATCATACCTGGGTCGTTTATTCCTGCTTTCGTCAGGGAGAGTATCTTCCTTCTCAATTCTCGATGTTTTTTCTTCAAACGCCTGGATTGTCTCGCACAATGGACCTAATTTTCTTCTCGAGCTCGTTCGTCTCTTTTTGTTTCTCCAAACTCGTGATCGCCCGCCCACAGCCTGGACTAAGCCCTCTGGCTCCAGGTCCTACTCATGGCTACACGGCCTTGATGCGGTTGTAGAGCGGCGTAGGTACAGTTGGCATCGCCGACAACACACTACGATGGCGACAAGAGAGCCGAGGGGTAGGATAAAGTTGTTTCATCAGTATCCAAAGATTCCTAAACCCACACCCTTGTCTCATTGCTGAGCTTGGGCTTAGGTATCCCCTACACGCTCACGTCCTGCAGATTGGTTGCATTCTGCGTTGAGATTTAGCGGTCAGCATGGTGCAGGGGTTGTGATTGGTGGAGCTGACCACCGGTATGAGTGATCATCCGTGAGGCTGTGTAGCGGGGAGGCGTAGTACTCATGAATCATGATATTTCTCAACACCGTTCACTCAACAGAGGCTGTGCTTAAGCCACTGACGAGGTATGACTCAAGTCTCATGTTGCGGACTTTTTAAGAGCATGGGCGCTGTGTTTCTAGTGCTGTACCAATAGAGTACATTGATCTTGTTGAAGCCTAATGCCACCAAAGCGGAAGCCATTAGGAGAGCTCTCCAACAATACCATCCCCGCAACTATTCGAAATAAGCGAACCAAATCATCTAGAGCGGCTGCTGCTAAGGCAAATGCAGCAGTATCGGAACTTGTATCAGCAACTGCAGATTGGAACAAGGAGAATCATGATTCTCAGTACTGGCACTGGGCGCCATCAGGACCTGAGTCTGCACCGGAGTTCTTTCCAAGCCCTTATCCAAGCAAACTGAATATGCTGGCTGCACTGCCAGTGGCAGCTGAGGATGCGGAGTCTGAGGAGAGTATGCCTCTAGACAGGGACTCGGAGACTGTGCAAGTTCAAGTTCCCTTTGAGCCACTTGAGCAGGGTGAAAACAATATGTATGCCCAGCTGCCAGCAGGTTATCGGGTAAATGAAGTTAGTGAATCCTGAATCATGGTATTTGATCTAACAAATTGCAGATGGGTGCTGGAAACTGGTTTTCGATATTTTGGACCGAAACTGACTGGAAGATTCTAGTAACAAATACCAACAAATATGCAGCAAAGCAGCGAACACCAGATCTCTCGACTGGGCTAACTCCAAGACCTCTGGATGGCTCATGGCATCCAGTGACTGTTGCAGAGATGAAAGCATATGTTGCAATTGTGATAGTTTTGGGGGTGTACAGGGTACGATCCTATCGTGATTTCTGGCACTGTAGACGGACCTGCTCTCTGGTTCAGTGTGCCGCTATCATTGTGGGTGGTAGAGCTGCCGCAGCTGGTAGAAGACCCGGCGTGGCTAGACTAGGCTTCAGACAGCGAAGAGTACGAAGACCTCAGACCTTGACTGTGTAGCGCAATCGCAATGAGTTGTCCTGGATCCCACACTACAATATCTTCAGAGCTTCACTCTCACGACGTCGCTTCACACAATTTAAGCGGTATCTACATATCTCTGATCCGGACCTCACTCATGCCCTTACCGATGCCAAATGGTACAAAAGCTTGAGCCACTCAGTTCGTCCATCTGCACACGTTCACAGGAGCTAGCTGTGCCTGGAACAAACACTTCTGTCGATGAAATGATGGTCTGTTTTTTTGGTCGTAGTAAGCATACTGTTCGCATGCCCAAGAAGCCCATCAAGGAGGGGTTCAAGATCTTTGCAATATGTCAACAGGGTTACACTTACAACTGGCTTTATTGTTCGCGCAAAACGTGAATTGCAGAACTTCCTCCATACCCTAAGCTGCCTCCAACACAAGCTGCTGTTCTTCACCTTGCGCTCTCACTGCCATACGAAGATTATGATTTCAATATTTACATGGACAACCTATTCACTACTGTCCCTTTACTGCTTGAGGTGAGAGATAAGAGTATAGGAGGAGCAGGGACTGCACGTTCAAATGCTTTCCCCCGTCATCTTCGTCATCTTGATGCTACCACCCCTTGGAATACTGTCTCCGGTGGTTCAACCGCTGATGGAAAGTACTTGGTCTTGAATGGCAGGATCAAAAAACGGTACAAATGCTCACGACATTACACCCCCTCAGTAAAAAGGTCAAAAGAAACAGGAAGCAACCACGCATAACCAGCACTAGTGGCGCTGCAATCCGCAAACATTTTACATCTGTACGCATGGAAGCAGATATACGATCTGCCATCGATGACTACAATCACTTTAAAGGCGGCGTTGATATTGCCGATCAGTACCATGAGTCCTACTTTACCCAACAAACCAGCCACAGAAATTGGCTCCCACTCTTTTATTGGCTTCTTGACATCGCAGTCATCAACAGCTTCTTGTTGGCATGCACCAAACTCAGAACTAGCCAGGCTACCACCCCGGTGCCATCTGGTCGGAAAAAACTCACGATCACTCACAAGGATTTCCGCTTGGAGGTGGCACTATCATCAGCAAAAAACATTTCCGTCTGGGCGGACTGGCTGCGTCAGAGTGGACGCGCTCCGTCAGAGCCGTCAGAGACACCCCGGTGGCGGATTACTCCGCGCCCGGCGTCAATACCACGCGTTGAGTTGCATATCGCCCTCCGATCGCCGTTTTGCCGTTTCTTCTCGCTCTGTCGGTCTCCTATTTTAAACAAACACTCTGGCGTTGTGGCCAACTGTGACCATACGTCGGAATGGGTTCATTGTGTACACGCTTGCATCGGGATTGCAATGCATAAGGATCCACGCAATTGCGCGGATCCACGAAATCTCGCAAAGAGAGAGTGAGACCAAAAGTTGGGAAACATAGAGTGTGTATTTTCGTTGTATGACAAGATGAGATGAAAATGAGATGCTGTCTATCTAACTATCTACCCCGGGGTCTCCCGAATATATACTCCGCGTCGCTCATTCCACC
>Ga0307512_10000685_pt1 | contig 50142 bp, 61 predicted proteins | sample 14_EM_MG_FD_200267 | JGI IMG/M metagenome (GOLD analysis project Ga0307512, IMG submission 200267) | Populus trichocarpa ectomycorrhiza microbial communities from riparian zone in the Pacific Northwest, United States - 14_EM | ecosystem: Host-associated > Plants > Roots > Unclassified | place...
CTCGATCACATACGCTCACAATGGGGCCCGCGGAAATAATAGGTTGTATTGATGCCTCGAGAAATGGAGAGCCATGGCCGCGGAGGCGGTCGATGCCAGTGACCCCAGGTTTGCGTTTCGGACTTGCAGCACCTAAACCAACGCCAGTCCCAGTGTTGGGCGTTTGATCCTCGGTCCTAGGCCTGGTTGACGCCACTCACCTTGTACCAACAATGTATAAAGTCTATCCTAGATATAGACCAGAATTCGAATCACCGTCTTCGTCACCTTTTTGGACTCAGGGTTCGGATAAGCTCTGAACCCACAAGACAGATGGAATGAGATAGCAGCGCGATAGCTCCGTACAGTTAGCCAGTCCAGTTAGGGCCATTCTTCTCAAGAGCAACCACAACCCCTTGATCTGAGCCTCTATTGTAAACCACCGCATCTATTCCTTCCAAGGGCCATACCAATGTGTGGCACCGCGCGCCACATGTCGCGGAATAATGGCGTGGGTCTTACGTTGGGCTTGAGAGGCCAGAAAACCCTTCGGCCGAGTTGCATGAAGCATTCCAGAGGCAGAAGAGCGAGAATTCACCGTGTTGCTCACTGGCAGTTTAAGACTCGTTAATTAGAATGAGAAGGAGAATCAATCGTTGCCTCTGCGGCGCTCGGCTCAGAGGGACATACTGTCGCAGTTCCTGATGGGTATTACCTCGTCTTTCTTATATTACAGGGAGAGAGAGAACTAGTACCCTATGCATGAAATGGCTTCGGAAAACGTGGATAGCATCGCGGTACCGAGAAAATGACACGTGATCTAAGTCGATAAGGCGCGGGCGCGGCGCCGAGGACGATGGCTGGCCCAAGTCGTTAAATGGAACCCGCAGTCTTCTTGAATCGGATGCGCATCCTTTACCCCTCTCAATCTCGAAACACTGCATATGGCCGAGAAATATCGAGACATACTCTCTTTTCTTGAACAGTCTTCATCTCTCTCGGAAAGCAATGAGATGGTGACAACTCGTCCTCTCAAGCGGGTGACTCAGTGCTCACCCAAACTTCTTTCTCAAATTAGATATTAATGGAACCGTTCTCCTACATCACCTCAACTCCAGGGAAGGACTTCCGCGGAGGAATGATGCAGGCCTTCAATGCCTGGCTACACGTTCCGCAGCCCAAGCTGCAAGTCATCGGTCGTGTGATCGCGATGCTACATAATGCCAGTCTTCTGTGCGCAGTGCTCCCATTTTCCGAAGCTTCTCGTAATTATGGCAGTGATAGGATCGACGACATAGAGGATAACTCGCAGCTGCGTCGTGGACGCCCCGGTACGTCGAGCCCGATACACCCTGTCATGTCGAGACTCATTCTTTGCTACTCATTCGTCAAAGTTGCCCACAAGATATATGGCGTTCCACAGACCATTAATTCCGCTAACTACGTGTACTTCTTGGCCTTTCAAGAGATCCTTGCTCTCAAAGCGCAAGGAAACAGGTCCAATGACAGTCGAAACAGATTGTACTCCGAGAGCGATATGGATCAGATCGTGACCAGTTGATACACTTATCTACACCCCTGGACAAGGCACTGACGAGGCTTTGGATCAACAGCTGAATTGTTGAATCTTCATCGTGGACAAGGTCTTGACCTGCTGTGGCGCGACTCTCTACGATGCCCCACAGAGAACGAATATATCGCGATGGTCAATGATAGTTAAGTCGCAAAGGTCTTGATTCTGGTTTGCAGGTCCTTACGTCCCTTGACAGAAACCGGTGGTTTACTTCGCCTAGCCGTCAAGCTCATGATGGCCTGTGCCAGCCATAACACGGACGTGTTCGTTGTTTCTCGTCCTGATTATAAGCAAAGTACTGAGTCCATTCAAGCGACTACGTTCCTCTAGTCAACTTGATTGCGGTCTACTTTCAAATCAGGGATGACTATATGAATCTTCAGAATGACCAGGTTTGCCACCATTTTAACACCTAGCTGCCGTGTCTTATCGTGAGCTAGTATACGTCGAACAAAGGTTTCGCCGAGGATCTTTCCGAGGGCAAGTTTTCCTTTCCCGTAGTCCACGGTATCCATGCAGATACCACGAACAGACGGCTTCTCAGTACGACATTTCTCCCGACTTAGGGGTTGAACGTGGCTCCTAACATGACGTCCCACAGACGTTCTTCAGAAGAGACCAGCTACCCCGACTTTGAAACACCATGCGATAGATTACCTTCGTGATCACTCGAAATCTTTTGAGTACACCCGTGAGGTGCTGCAAGTACTGGAGAAAAGTGTCTTCGATGAGATCGAGCGGCTGGGTGGGAACCCTATGTTACGAGACGTGTTACAAACACTTCGTATTTAGATACCTTCATGTGCCATTTCTCATGGCATTTTGGTTCCTTGTTTATCCTTGTCTGTTTTTATAAGTGCTAAACTAACCGTAGGGACATCCACGATAACTTATGACCCAAATAAACTGTCGTCCAGTTTTCGCAGAAGCTCTTTAGCCTCGCGCGCTGGGCGCGCAATATTGGGCTTTTCGGTCCCGATACTTTCTTGGACCTTCCGGGCGATGCTAGGAAGAATAGAGTGGAAGGGTGCCAGGACAGTGGATGCCGGAGCGCCATCGTCAGTAGTAAGCAAGGCAAGGATAGAATGTGAAGATAGCACGCTTGGGGGTGTTCCAGCGACGAGGTATGTTCTGCGACCACCATTAGTGAAAGGAAGGTTCTCGGTATAGGCTAAAAATACATGCCCGACAACCGGATCAACAAGATTCCCGTATGTCGTGAGAGCTGCGAAGAGGGCCGCAGTTGATTGCAGGTAGTATTCTAGAATACATAATCAGCCGGGGAGATTCGTGCCAGATAAGACTAAACAAGTAACCGTCATGAAGTTCCTTGAATGCGTCTGATACCAGCTCAAGCGAAGCTTCCCGAGCCTTCTCGCCGACATTTGTTCCAGCGCTCTTGATTACATGGGACAAGGCGAGGACAAAACTACCCGCCACCGCGTCGTCGTTCGATTTTGCGCCGACTATGAGTTCCGTCACGACGGGATCGACGCGAGGCTGGTGTTTCATGAGCTCTCCGAGGGCTTGGGCCGCCTTGGTGCGGACGACCACGCTGGCGGAGTCACTCGTGCTCTTGACGAACGTGCGTTGGAGTTGCGGGAAGAACGGTTTCACAAGCGCAGGGATTCGCAGCAACATCGTTTCCATCGCGGAGAGAAGCGCCGTCTTCACCGCGGGCGGGAACGTCCCAGCTTGCGTCGCGACTCGGATGAGGGGCCCGGTAAATGGCACGACGAACGGCTTGATCGCAGCTTCCGAAGTGCGTTCGACGAGGTCACTGATGGCGTACGCAGCATTTTCGCGTTGTTCGTTGCTCCCCGTCGTAAGGCCCGAGATGATGATAGGAACGAACGCAGAGATGCCTTTTGGTAAGCTGAACCCTGGTACAGGGACTCCCGGTACGCCCATGCTCTCGATCGTCCGCCGTAGCGGCATGACCAGAGCATCAAGGTCATCCTTTGGAATCGACTTGACGAAAGCATCGAAGGCCTCCCACGCTGCCACATAAACTGCTTCGACACTGTCATCCAGCGAAGAAACTAGTTGCCTGACCCAGTCCACACGGTATAATGATGCATCAAGTTCTGACACCTCACAAAAGGTCTTGAAAAGCTTGCAACCGCTGACACGGCGTTCAGGAGCTTCATGTTTTACCCTATCACATTTCATGATTAAAAAGTGTTCGCTCCGAGTTTGGCTAATTGGGGCTTACCATCCAAGAAGCAGAAGCATGAGGGTGTTCAGTCCCTCAAGGTCTGAAACCGAACTAAGTAGAGCATGCACCGCTTCATCCACGGCATTACGAAGTTCCTCGTCTGTGGAGTCATCCGTTGACTCTATGATTTTGACAAGTGCGGTGAGGACCACAGTTAATCGCTTGCTCAATGCACTCCCTGCCACGGTTACGAGGGATGCCAACGCCCTCGCGTTAAAGACCGTCATAGGCGTAGCAATAAGTGTCGGTATCAAAACGGGGAACACAGTGTTCGCTCGGACCTATTTGACTTAGCTGTATTTCATGCCCAGACAGAAACGTGACTCACGTTCATAACCTCCTTAAGCGCTTGTAGTGCCGTGCCAGAACTCTTACCAGGCTGACGTAAGGCTTCTAGCAGGGTGGGAATGGTTTGATCAATCGCTTTAGCGCCCAAACGTTCTTGCAGAATATCAAACGCCTGTGCAGCTGCCGCGCGTACGTTCGCTTCATCATCTACAAGCGAAGCTCTTATCATGGAAATGATATCGTCTTCATGGCCTTCTTGTTGAGTATCGGTAGAATTTGTCCTATGGTTCGACGGAAGTAAGTGGGGGACGACGGCGAGGGCATGAATAAGCTAACATCAGTTCACTCAAGAGAAGGCAGACACCCTCTCGGGTATATGCGTCAGGCGATGATGACTTGGATCGAAGTATTCTGACAACCTCTCCTAGGATGCGCTCCCCGAACTTCCTGCACAACTCTCCCGTAGTACGCACTCCGGTCTTTGGAGAACCGTTAGCTGTGACCACGGGACATAAATATATCGACAGACCTCTTGCTGCTCGGTTTCCTCTGAAGATAGCAGTGACATGATCTGAGAGACCAGTTCAGGCAGAATCTCCCTGACTGTATGAATCATCAACAATCACACATTGTTTGACGAGATCGAACGAGTAGCGTACCAGTCTTCGGCGTGTTATGCACCAGTGCTTTCCAGATCTGAATCGAAGACTGCCTAACAATGTGTACGGCGTCTTGGCGAGCTAAGTAGAGGGCTGATAGTATACGATCCCGACGTTCGGCACCGAGGACCTCTGTGAGGGCCTTTCGAGAACTCTCCGCAATGGCTGCTTCTGCGCCCTCAGCGTCGTCATCAACGTCCACCTTGCTAGTGATGCCAGAAACCTTGAACAAGAGTTCTCCAACAAGCGTGATAGAGGATTGCTGACGAAAATATATTAGAGAAAAGAAACCAAGTATAGTCGGCACCTACTCTTATACGCCATGAAGGGTCGAACATCCCATGCTCAAGCTCAGGAAGGAGGAGATCAATGGCCTTACTTGAGTAATTTGAGATAATCATCCTTCCGGCACGCATTGCTGCTTCGCGAACATAGTCTTCCGTGTCAGAAAGTCCTTTGAGGATCGGTGTAATGATCTTGGGGAGATGGGGCTGGAAGCGTGTTCCAAACGTAGCGGGCAGGAACACCAACAGAGACATGAACCCTTCCCTGATGGTGCTCCGAGGAGATTGGGCGTTAGAAATGATATCCGGAAGTAGGCCCTCGAGTCTCTCCATTCCAAGACCGGAAAGCACTTCGCTAAGACCTTGAGCAGCTCCTTGGCGATCGACGCCAGACGTGTCTGTCTTCAACGTTCTGATGAGACTAGTGACAAGATCCGGGAAGTTGATTTCGCCCAGACGTTCCACTAAAGTACCGAGTGTCTTGGCAGCAGTAGCACGAGCTTCTGGTACTGGGTCGGCTAGGACAACGTGGACCATGGGCATAAGCGTCGAAAGGTACGGCACGAAGTCCTTAGAATCCGTCAATGACGCAAGATTTCCTATGATCCGAGCAGCTTTCTTCTTGGTGTCGGCGCTACGTTCCTTCAGACCCCGCTCCAAAATGGGAATAACCTGCGGAGCAAAATGGGCATATATTGGCTATTTGCTCAAGAGAACTCACCAAAGCGAGAGACGAGTGATCAATGTAGTGGACAAAGGACGTCTTGAGCAGGGCAGATAACGCATTAGGTGTCTTGGCAGGGTCAACCATGGCTTTCAGGAGGACGGGAACGAGCGCTTGGACCTCGGGGTTGCTGATGACTTCACCGAATTGCTTGAGACTTTTGTTCGCAGCAGCTCGCACCTGGGCATGCGAGTCTGTCAGGACTCCAGTCAAGCGAGGAATAATTATAGGTAGGGACTGCGATAGTTGACGAGGTGCGCAGTACGCCATCATTCCCATGAGCTCAATGGAACCCTTCTTGGTACGCCACTGTTTTTCGTCAAGGCCTGACAGCAGAGACGGGAGTATAAGCTTTACGCCGTAAGCCGACATATTTTTCATGATGACCCGAGCAGCATCCGTGGCAGCTTCCCTGACATCGGGGGTGGAATCACCAAAGGCGGTCAGAAGTAACGGGAGTGCGTGTATGGCATAGGGCTCAAACAACCGTCCGAGGATACTTGAGAAAGTTTCCAGGGCAAACATTGCCCCTTGCCTGGATTCATGTTGCTTTTTGTTTTCAGTAGCATTCTTAACTTGCTGGAAGACGTCAAATTGTTTCATTGCGGAAATCCCGATGCCTTTGACAACACCAGTAAGACCATAGGCTGCTCCTCGTCTAGCAGCATACTTTGGGGCGGTAAAAAGCTCGTCGTGAAGCTGGTTCGCCAGTTGGGGGGCGAGTGACCGCGAGACCTTGACCAGAGGAGCTAAACAATCCGCTACGGCGTACTGCACCTGCTCCGAAGGCGTTTTCAGGGATTCTACCAAGCGGGCGAGGATTGTGGGCAAACGAGCATCAGACGAATCCAGATGCCGGGCGACGCGACCAAACGAGATCACCACTGCTTCCTGTATGAAGTCTGTAGCCTCTGATGTCGGTGGTGCGCCAGCTAAGTGCGTTTCGAACATAGTGATGAGCTCTGCAAGGTGTCTTGATCCATGATAATCTATGACGGCTGATCCAGCGCTGAGCATGCCACGTCGCACTTCGGCGCTGCGATCACCGAGGGCCTCCTCTTTGACAAGGAACTTGAAAAATGGGACTGTCACTTCCTCACTGAAGACGGGGGCCAAATCTTCTAACGTTTGCGCTATCGCGAGCCTCGCTTGCCATGGGTCTGTACGCCCGAGGGAGTGCTCATCGACTAAGCCCTGAAAGTTGATTTCAGCATAGGGATTTTTCGATGAGCTGACGGCGCACATATTGGTCAAACTCTGGGGCTAAAATCTTTGCCTGCAAGACAGTAAGTTCCTCTTGCATTAAGAGGTACGATGTACTACCTTCTCATGATACAGCTGTAAGAGAGCATGGATAGTTTCGGTGATCGATACTGGCCAACGTTCGACGGCTTCAACAAAAGCACCAGCAGCGCTGGAACGAACATAGGTGTTGTCATGCTCTAGCAACTGTTCCATTAGGACAGAAAGTACAAGAATGTTCTCAATTACTTGCCGAGTAATTGTAGTAATGCAGGCGCATACACTTCTACAACGTCGAGACCGTTATCCTCCCAGATGTGTCGGGCAAGGCGAGCATTCGGCTCATCACTATCATGACAGGCAATAAGAAGCTCCGGCGACCATTCAAATTCCGTGAGATCAAATGGCTGGTTGCATAAAACTTAGACTGGTGATGAGGTTATGCTGACAAGATGATCACCTGCAGTGCTTGGAGGCTAGCATTGCGGGCGTAGGCCTCTTGCACGAGGGTGCTATCGATCAAAAGTGTAGTTTCTTCGCTTGTGGCGTTGCCGGAGACGGCCTGGCCGAGGTCGATAAGCGTAGATGAACTTTCTTTGCTGAGTTTTGGTTGAGTTCGCATGGCATGTAACAATCCACGAATGACTTGAGGCCGTGGGAAAGCGGGATCCGCGACTTGAACGAGAGGGGTGCGTGAGACAAAGGAAAACGAACATGACGAGAAACTCGACGCACACTCTCCACAGTGAAATTTGATTATATCGAGAGATAGGGTAACTTGTTCCAATGGTTCATCATCTTGCTCAGACCCGACTCCACCCTTCTGAATCACTTGTTGGAGTAATGGAAATGCATAAGAAAAAGTGGCCGGGTCCAGAGGTGTTTGTTCCGACAAGGAGCGCAGCCGATACAGCACACGAAGCACGAGCTCTTGATGGAGAATCAGTTGTGTGACGTTATGGACACGAGGAAACCTTTACGGTTCACTGGCTCGGCCTGAAGCTCCTCAGGTACGGCGCCTATCCCCAAGCTACGGAGCGTCGCGACACCAATCCATTTGCCAAAGGTATCAAGCCGGTCTGAACAGCACCTGGAAACCTCCTGAAAGAGAGTTGGTGGGGACGTCGGGAATAGATGTAACCCATACCAAAAACGTCGCGCATGCTAATGAGCCGACCAACAGTGTACCCTTGTCGAGCGCACCACTACTTAGAAGGAGACTGGTTATTTGCGACACGTATACCCGTATATCGTCGATATTCCCCAAAGCCAGATGGTAAATTATTTGGAAGGCGCGCTCCAGATTTGCCTTAATTTCATTCATGTGGCTTCGGATCTTTGCTTCCTTTTCAACCTGAGCTTGGACTAAGCTCTGCTCTTGTTTGGATAATGCAGGTGCAGTTGCGGTTTTCTTCTTAGCGAGAGACTGTCGCACTTCCGCATCCCATTTAGCAAGGTCGGCGTCTTTCCCCTTGGCTTGCACCTTGCTGCCTTTATTAGATAGGACTGACAGACAAAATGAGCGATGCGTTCATAGAGCATCACTTTTGCAACATACCATCAATGAACGTTTGACCCTCGGGTGTATTCCATACTCCGATATCTAAATCAGTAAGCGCGTTGATATCAGGGCCGAGATCGGCGTGAAGGTGTTCCATAACTCGAGGAAGTATAGTATCTGGGGCGACGAAAGCAAGGGTTGTGATGGCCCTATAGCAGGCTTCCGCGTAGTCAGTGGGATCTCCCTGCTCAATAAATGAGTCTTATTTGACGGATATCAGCACAGGCTAGGTACCTTGCTCTCTGACGAGGTATCGATGGCAATTTTCAAAAGGTTGTCGAGTTGATTATCCAGAACTACACGTGGGTCTAGACGTGCCTTTTGGCATAGCTCAATCCAAACTTGCCGAGAATTTCCGCCTGAGAGACCATAATGACCCCCTTAGATTGAGCATAAGCCGCAACTACTCACATATATCGGGGTGGTGTGCAAGGACGACCGACTCAGCCAATAGTTGCTCGTGCAGGGTGGGCTCAGTACCCTCGCCAAAAGCCGCAGACGCAGCAAGGAACGCAAGGAGGCGAGGCTGCTTGTTAGTAGTTGGTTTCTCGTCCTCAGAGGTGTTTTGGGTTTTCGGCGTTGACGTTCGTTGACGGGCTAAGAACGCCGCAAGGCCCGCTCGAACGAGCTCACTCGCGGTCTTGGGCGCTAGCATCGCGAAGTGTTCCACGGAAGCGACAACATGTCTCCAAATGGCTGGTAGGCGGCTCTCTGTTGCTAAGTATAGATATGCTGAACCAAGTTGCATTCTGGAACAGAGGCATCCATAAGCGCCAGGGCACTACTTCTCATACTTGGGCATCCCCAGGATATCGAAATACGAACCGTAAATGTTCAACATTCGTGACTTCCGCGCTGAAGAAGGTGGCCGTGCTTTCGATAGCCCGAAGCAACCAGGTCTCTTCTTCAACATCTGTCAACTTCTGATATACCTTATCCCACACAAGAAAAGACGGCTTCGAGGACGAAAGAATAGCCTGAACAGTAGCATTTCGCGAGATTATATCTTCTAAAAACCGTATCAAACAGAGGAAATCAGAAAAAGAAGGGGAAAAAAAAGAGGTATATGAGCTACCAAATACCCCCGATCGGGAAAAGGGGCCAAGAAGGACTGCAGCAGCGACATATCCTTCCACTGGACCGGCAGAAGCGTTCAACGGGTTCGTAGCCACATACTTCAAGCTCGATTCGAAAGCATTAAAAACGGCGCGTGCAAGTGTGATAGCACTGGTAGTCGTCAGGTCTCCGAGAGCCCAGAACGTCTCGCCGACAAGAGAAACGAAAGCACGCCGGGCTATCGGTTTAGTATTTTGCATTTCTGCGACTAGGAGTTTCAAGACCTCATCGGGAACAGGAAGATTTTCTCGGAGGTGAAAGATAAAGTGAGGCACTAGGGAGGTGGCAAGGACTGGCAAGGCAGCCTCATTTGTCACCTTAGCAACCAAAGCGGGAACTGATTTTACCATCACAGGGGAAAGTTGTGCCGACGAACTGAGGACGCTGAACATGGAGTATAAGACCTTTCGATCCGGACCTATCGCCTTTCCTGCTTGGGCAAGTTTGAGTAGTTCCGTTAGTGCAGTCTCCTTGCCTTCGTTGGTAGCCTTTCCGACGGTGATCTTGAAAAGAGCAATCGAGTTGGCGCGTATTTCGGCGTTTGCGGACTTGGCGCAGTTAAAGATCGGGACTAATATGCGACGAACTACATCAATACTAAGGGGATGGTGGTAGGCAACGAAGAATTCGCTCGTAACTTGAGGCTCATAAGAAGTCGTTGATCGACAAAGGGTTGCATGCTCACCGGGTAAGGAGTATTCGGGAGAACGAAGTAAGGCCTTCTCCATCGTGGGTAAAACTGAGTCTTGCAAATCAGAGTCAGTGAGGATTTTGATGAACCCTGAGAGGGCCGTCTAGACCAGCCTTAGTGATAGCCAAGGTGAAAAAATATGATATATATGCTACCGTAATATGTGGGGAAATATGCGTCCGAGACATCAGGACTGAGCTCGAGTACAAGGTGAGGATCCCTGACTGAGAGACCATCAAATGAAGCCAAATACGCATGGCATCGATTACCTTCAGTTCCGTGGATATGGATGTCAAGTTCACATCTTCAACCCTTTTGAGATGAGTAGTGATATCCACCGCTATACCAAGCAAAGGAATGACGACAAGGGGAGATGAGAATGTTTTGGACTGAGCCAAAAGAGTGTTCATGAGTTCAGGGAGATGAGTAGGGGACTACAAGAGGATTAGTAACTAGCGCAAGAGATAAAAAAAAGCCGTATTTACCGACCGCAAAGCGCGACGTGTGCGAATAACTGCGCTCTTTCGTACTGAGGATTTTGCACGGGTTGGGGGTTGCAGGAGGAGATCCAGAAGGATAGCCATGGTTGAGGCGAGAGATGTCCATAGAGGAAGGGATGGTGACATTAAAGGATAATGAATTACGACTGTATACAAACCGCAACACCAACACAGTAGTGAAAAGAGGTTGGTCGATGCATGCGAGCTGAAGGTAATGATGAACACCAGAGACTGAAAACAGAACGAAAGAATCACTTTGGACACTTCGCGATACGACTGACTTCGTTCGCCAACCGACCCAAGACCTGCTCTGCTACCCCTCGCCCACGTTCATTCCTTTCATCGCATTGAGTGAGGTTCATTACGACAGCCTGGACAGCTTCACGCGAGGCAGAATCGGCATATCTAGGATACGTCTGGATCAGAAGCTCAAACACGTCCAACACTTGAGAGGGACCGAGATCTGAATATCATGAGTTAGTATGGCCGAGTACTACCTGCTTTATGACGTACCCTCATTTTTTACGAAAGTCAGTAGGTCCTCCTGTAAGAAAGGTACCCGAACACTGGTACGACTCGTTAGAAGTTGCCTGGACGCATACTCAAGAGCGTCTGCCCATTCTCCCCTCACGACATCCCTGCGCCAGATAAAGCCGGGATCATTGCCCTCAGACATGTCGTCCAGCATGCCTGCCTCAACGGAAGATGAGATCCAAGATGCTATATCTGGACTTGCCGATGACACTCGAAGGCGAGACTCTTTTTCTTTAAGCTTTGCGAAGGTCTTGATTGGAGGCACCTTGAATCCAAGAGAGGGGGAATTGCCAGAAAGCTTGGGGATGTATTTTGACCGAGTCAGTCCAATGCCCCCACCGCGTGTGGGAACGTTTGACACGGGACCACGTTTTTGATAAATTTGCGGCACGTGACAAGCTTCTAGGCCATCCAGGAACGGAACGAACACCTCAAATTCAGTTTGTCGATCATGAGAGAATCGTGCTGTATTCTGTATTGTACTCGTCAAGCAAGCGTATTCAAGTTGGTCTGTCCATCAATCCATCTTCTATCTCATGTCCACACACGTAAATTGGTGTTTCTGTCTGCCACAGGAACCTCCGGAAACAACTCAACCTGGGTGAGGCACGCCAATGATTATCCAATTTTATTGTCACCCTGCGGACTAGAGTCCTATGTGTTCACAAGTCGATGGATACGGTGCGATGGACTTCAGCATATCTTGGTGTTCCTTTCTTTGTGTTCTGTTCTACAATTTCTCGCTTATTATGCCTCAGTTGCTACTTACCGCTTATGTGTTTAACTGCACCTTGTTCTCAATGTGAAATACCGTCCCCCTGACGTTGGTTGCCGCTCATCTCTTGTCTCAAAGGTCGCGGGGTCTTCTCTCTCCTCCTTCCAGACGTGGATTATTTCTTGTTCTTTCGTGTCCATCTCCCTGGCCTTCGGTTATTTCCCAAATTGTTACGCCCTGACTTACTTTTCCTCGAACGACGGGTGCCACACCACGGGATTTTCTGCCTTTATATTGAACATGCCGAAGTTAGCTTCGAGAACGCATTCACCTCCAAACTTCCACCAGACATGCCCGACAGTACGTACTGTTTTGAGGCGATTACGGCCATGCAACCCAACTAATTGTCCTATTTGACACAGCTCTGGTCACCACCGCTATTACCACGAGCGTCGGGGTCGTCGTCGTCGCAGCCCTCATAACCGTCACCATGGCACTCTGTTTCATCAGAGCGCAGCGAGACCGGTCTCAAATCAAGCGAGTTTCCTTCATCACGCCCGTTATTGACATATGTCGTCCGGCACACTCAAATGTCGATCGGAATTCACGTGTCGTAGCACCTCAGCGGCCATGCGAAGCACTCCTATCCTGTAAGACTGCTACCTCCTGTTCTCCCGAGTCTCTCCGCCCCGCTAATGCTACTGCCAAAAGCCCGGCAACCTTCCCCCGGTATCCCGGTGGTCTCAAGATATGAGGACACTTCGCGTTGGACTGGGTCGACTGGGTCGCGTAGCCTGTCCGGCTCTGCGAAAATGGATCTTGACCTCGAGGCACAGACATGGAAACCTTCAAGAGAGAAGAAAAATGTGAAGGCCAAACGATCCCACGCCCTCTCCCATATCTTCCCATCCGTTGAACTTCCTATTTCCCCTCCACCATCCTACTCCCAGATCGACAAATCTATTCTTGTGGCCGCACTGTGACTATAATATGACTGCACAGCTGCGGTTCCTGGCTGCATGCCTGACCCGCCGCGCTACCTCGCCTTTCCCAGGTCTCAAACAAGCGACGGTACGATATTCCTACGTATTTAGTGCGATGTCTTCCTATCCGATACGAGTTTTTAACGCACCTCTTGACGGACATAGAACTTTCCTTTAACACTTAACACATCCCATTATAATTGCACTCTTTCTGACGAACATTCCTTTCTTCCCCGGTATTTTCTTTCTAAGGGATACCCTTTTCTCTCATTCCATGGACTTCATCATCGCAAAATACTGTATCGATAGGGTCATATATATAGGTTTACCCCACGGATGAAGGTGACAACTCATACCCGTGGTTATTCGTAGTCTGAACAAGGTACAGAATACTTGCTTAATAGGTCCAGAATCCAGACGGTACCCAGGCGAGTGTGAACTCACGACTACACGGATCACAAGCTTGCGGCTCACCAGCCAATAGCAGGAAAATTATCAAGACTCCCTTTTGACCTTGGTTCGCACCTTCGAGGAAGAGAGGAAATATGCCGTGCTCGGGGTGCTTACAGTTGAGAGGACTGAAGTGTGAGGATCACACCCGTAAGTAATGAGCACCTGGGCTGCAAGACGCATCAGATCGCACTTGCCAGTGACCCAACCTTATGGCTATGCCTTCCCTTTCATCTTGGATCTCTCGAATTGTTAATGTTATGGGTGCCCACAAGGCCAACATGGTGATGGGGGCGGGATCGTGAGGGGCAGATCGCGAGGGACACGGTCAGTGGCAAGCTTTGAAATTTTGAAATCTTACTGTGACCCACGTCCGAGTCTGCCTAACATCAACTAACACATTCCCTTTGTTGACTACATTAGACTAGTACAATATGATACTTATCCCCTGTACTTTCCTGTAACGGGATGTGATTCAAGAATCGATCCACTTCAGATTTGTCCAAAGTCACCTGCGTGCCCAGTACTACCATGATCGCATTGCTCTACTATATCCCCCTCCCTTTTCTTTCCAGTCTCTCTCCTCTCGGACTCATCTGTACGACAGACTCGCCACATTACACGCTCTCTATGGGGATGGGTTTGCACCAAAGGTTTAGTACACGGGGCGTACTACTGACACCAAAATCACACCTTTAAACCCAGCAATCCCCACCCCCCCGCGCGGATCTGAGGTATGAAAGACATGAACCGTACAGATAGAGATGAATGGTTAAAATAACTTTTTCATAACGGAAAAGTTCTGTATGCGCTTCGAAATTGCCACATAGGCCGAATTTAACCTTGGTCAAGACAGAAGACTTGATGGGAAGCAGCACGTAACGGTGCAGCGATATTTTGTACCAGGTTTTGGATCAACCCATCCTCAATAAGATAAATATAAGGCAATATCCAGTTTGTGCACTGAACAGCCATCTAAAACGTAAATTCAAGTCGTCGCTTCACGGGTTTGTGCGACATGTGTCACGTGACATCCCTTTGTGACTCAGCAGCGGCAGAATCAACCCCCATTTAGACAGTCCGGTACATAGTCGCACTATTTTCTGAAAAAGTGCAAACTTCGTCTCGTTTGCCCTCTGTGAGAGCTCCCGACCAGGAGCTAACGCGTATTCCCTGTGCCAGAGGTCCGTTACTGGATGGAGGAGGAAAGTAATACCCAGCGTGTGAAGCGCTTCAAAGTACGTTATACATTCTCGTTTCATCGCAAATAGCTGACCTTTGGCGAACAGCATCAGTCTTATCAAGCGACACTGAAAGATGTTCATCTCCCACCCGCACTTACTCAGTCAGGTTTTGATCATGGCACTGGGGTGAGGATCGTCTCCGGTTCCGTCAGAATAAGCTGAGGGTTTTCATTAGGATGACGAGTACCACTTTTTCGAAGCCATCGAGCATTGGAGACAACTAAATCTCTCCCCCACCTTTGTCCAATTTGCGACAGATGTTTCGAGCATGTCCGCCTCTATGCCGCTTCTTGTCCATCACTGGAGTGATATAATGCAACTATGGCTACGAGCACTTGACAATGCCGACGATGAGGCGCTGGTTGCTTTACTAGAGTGAGCCAACTAGCCGATTTCGTCGTCCTTTCTTCACATCTAACTTTGGGCTCTCGTAGTCTCATGCAGAAACTCGTCCATGACCTTCGTTCTGTTATTCTGCCTTCATATAACGACTTGCTCGATCGTCTTCTCCGACTTCTTCCTAAACCAATCTCTGCACCAGCGCTCACCACGCTTCTTGTTACATTCGGCTCACTCTTCAAATACTTGCTAGTGCCAGCTACCGAAACCGACGTACCACAGCAGACGTGGAAGCGAGTGCGTGTCGTATTACCTGAATGCAATTCGGAAGTACAGCGGGCCATGGCGGAAGTCTGGGGTTCTCTGTTGCGTCGTTTGAAGGCCTCTAGGAGGGAAGAAGCAGTTGAAGTCATGGCCGAGGATCTCTCCGGAGTGGAAGATGCGTGTGCTTGGGCATATATTTTCGCATGCAAGGTACGTCATACGTATGAAACCTATGAAATTTTCTGAGGAATTGTCCCATTTAGTCAGTGTCGCAAACGCTTCATACGGCAACTCCATCCGTAGTTGCGCCGCTTCTCCAAGTTCATCTCAAGAGCCAAGATCCCGCGCAAACATACACGTGCCTTCGCCGTCTCCTTACTGCTCTCATTCACCACTGCAAAGGGGCAGACGACTTTCTTCCCGCGTCAGAGCTACTGACAGAGAGATTCATCAACTCAGCTCAATCTGTGAATTCGGATATCGGCACTGACAGTCTCGACCGCCTCATCGAAATCATCTCAGTAGTAGCCTCCGTACGCCAAGGATCACGATTAACTGGTGCGCTTCTGTATATTTGTGTGAACATCATCCCTGACATATCCAAAAGCTCCTCAGTTGTCTACTATTACTGCAACACTCTCGTCCCTCGTCCCGTTTTCCTCGCTAGAGAAATCCTTGCTCCATGCATCCGTCTCCGTCCTCATGGCAGGCGACTTATCACTCTGGATGGGTGCAGGACGTGATCTTGTTCAACAGTCTTGGTCAAATGTCACTTTGGGTATTCGGCTTTGTAGCATCCTATCGGATCTATCTTGGGGTGGTTGGCAACTATTAGAATTTCCGCATGTGGTAAAACACTTGCCAGACCTGCTTGATTCTGATGCTATAGGTGGCCTGGGGCTACTCGCAAATTTGCATAGTGCCCAGAGAGTGAAAGGCGTACCAGCAGCGTGGTTGCTACGTATTGAAGAGTGGATCTTGAAGCGATTCGAAGGTTGGATCATGACGTTCGAAAAGGTGCTTTATCGTCTTGAACAATTGCATTGCTCTTACTAAGGACAAAGTGAATAGGTGGAAGAACTTCATCACGTCCTCCACATCACCAGCCTTCTCCCAGCGATTCTACCCGTTATATGCGATATCATCAACAACGTACTTGATACCCCTACTCCCGAGACAAGCTATGAAATGGGTCCCGCGAACCCATCTTGGGTGCTTGGGAGTTGCTTGAGAACACTATCAACACATCCGCATGATAAATGGACATGCCATGCGAACCTGATTCTTTGGACGGAGAAGGTACTACAAAGATGGATCTGGTCCGACTTTGTCCTAGATGGGCTCGCTGAAGTGATCCGGAGGAGGTAGGGCTTTATGCCACGAATTAGTCATCATCTAATAACCCTGCGGGTAAGTCCTGAACAGGCTCGGAAGATGTCCTTTGAGGATATGTACCGCCATCTCGCGTCCCCGATGCTTTCCCATTCACGCCGCTTTCGACTCAAAGCGCTTTACGTCCTATCCTCTCCGCTCGTGCGCGTGGACCCTACCCAAGAGCTTGTCATTTCGAGACTCTTGCAAGCAGAAGAGGTCCCCATCGATGCGCAGCGATCTCGTGAACGAGTGCTACGCGTAACGCAGCTCGAACGGGTCATCCCAACTGATAACACAGCTGTGTCGGAATTAGCAGTGCGTTGGCTGGTTGCGCAACTCAAAGTCGGCCTCCGTCCAGTCTGGCTTCCTACGACGCATGTTCTGGAGAAGCTGTCTGAACGGTGCGGAGAAATGGTATGGCGGGTCATGTTTGGAGAGCTAAAGGCGGTCATTGGTTCTTCGAGTGTCGAGGACATACCTGAATGGATGAAAGGCGTTGGTGATGAGGTTAGCGACTTAGACGATGTGCGTGAGACTGAGCGATCGTGGAGAGACCCAAGCGCGCATAAGATCCGTAACGCATTAGCGAAGTGGCGTGCGGTGGATACTTTCCGGTTGCAGCTCGTACGGGTATGTTTTACTCATGAGGCTGTGCAGGACCCTCCTAACGTTGTTGATGTAGGATCAGCTACCCAAAGATCGGTTCGACCGCCACACCTTTGAAGCACAGCTCCTCGCCGCCCTCAAACACTGTGCTCCGTTGGCCGAGAAACACAACCGCGACCTTATTCCATTATTCCTCAATCTCGCTAGTCCGTTGGATCCTGCTAAGCTTCCACGAACTAAGCTAGTTGCCTGGTTTTCGCTCTTCTCGAAGTTCAAGAATCCTCGAGTTCTCCACTCGACACAGATGTTGCACGACCTCTATACCTCCTTCCTTTCTCACCCCGACCGCTCACTACAAGACGTTGCATTATCCTGTCTTTTCACATATAAGCCGCCATCCTTGCTTCCACACGCAGACCGTCTTCAGGGACTATTGGATGATAATCGATGGCGCGATGAGCTTGCTCAACTCGACATTGCCAGCATCAATGGAGAAGAACGTCCCGGTCTTGTAGATGTTGTGATACGGCTACTATTCGGCTTCGTCCGCGAGCGGCATACTCGGGACCGTCGTAGGACTGTCCTGGCTGTCCTTGGTGGATGTACCGATTCCGAGCTGGACCTATTAGTCACACTTATGCTCCAGACCGTTCTTCCGGCCGCGCTGGAGACCACAAATACCGGCACCATACCTTCCGTCTCTAAGGATGTGTCGCCAAAGCAGCAGATTGGGTTTTTGCATATACTGGGCGACGTGCTGAAGCAACTGGGTCCACGATTGATCTCGAGTTGGCACGCTCTTGTATCCGCCACGATAAGCCTTGCATCCCACGCCCAGAGCTCATTGGACGCCGTCAGGCAAGACAACAAGGATCTGCAAGAAGACGTTGAACCTCTGTCGGACGAAGCGGAGGACGCTGATCTACAAACTAGTCCATCAAAGCAGCTTCGGACAGTCCGGCAACTGGGCTTACGACGCCTCGCGGACTTCTTTCGTATCTCGGTTTCATTCAATTTCGAGCCCTATATGAAGGAAGCCTTCCGTGCTATCTTCTCTCCGCGCCTTGCGTCCTTACCCAAGGAAAATACCCAGGCACCGTCTGCTCTCCTGGAGTTATTTTACGTCTGGTCCTCCGACGATAGATATGCCACATATTTAGTGGACTACGATGAACGTGTTTTACCCCAAATGTATGCATGCTTAACGGCACCCGGTGTCAAGTCCACCGTCATTTCTCGCATCCTCGATATCGTTGACCGCCTACTATCGCTAGCCTCACTTCATGAGAATATCTCGCGACATGTCGTCCACCCACATGTTTCATTACTATTAACCAACCTTGCCACGCTAGTCCAAGATACGAAGGGCGATACAGTGGCAAGCAACCAGCTAGCACAACGTCAGATCGGAATCTTATCAGGCCTCGCCCAATATCTCTCAGATGGCACACAGGCATCTGCGCTACTCAGACTTTTCTCCCCTTTGCTGCGCAAGCCAACAAAGCATGTTAACGAGCGCGTTAAAGCTGACATCCTCAAGATTGTGGCCAATCTTCTCCCCCTCATTCCAGACCTGACGGAGCCGAGCAGTTCAACATATCGACTAACGTTCGAACTTGTTTCGTCGCTGTTTCAATCGGTTCGATCAAGACAGTGCAGAGTTGCCCTCATCGAGGCGTTTAGCGTATTGTCAGCGATCGATATTTCCCTTCAGGATCTAGCCGAATTACTGAAACGGCTGAACGCTTACTCTACGAAGCGTATCGAGGAACCTGACTTTGATCAACGACTGGAAGCTTTCACAAAGCTAAATGAAACCCTTCACACCTCCCTCACACCGTCCCAGTGGTTGCCAGTTCTATACAACCTTTTGTACGCCATACAGGATCACAACGAGTTGTCGATGCGAAGCCACTCGTCCCAGGGTTTCAAGCACTTTATCGACGTCGTCGCAGCAGGCTTGGACGCCGAATATCAGACAATTTTTCTGCGCAAGCTGTTACCTGGCCTGAAGAATGGTCTCCGATCGAAGAACGAAATGGTGCGCTCTGACGTCCTTGGCGTCATTGCCTATGCTGTGGCACGATGTGACGATATCTCAATATTACAAGATATGAAGGTCCTTTTCGAGGGTGGAGACGAGGAAGCAAACTTCTTCAACAACATCTTCCACGTCCAGGTCCATCGTCGTATCCGTGCACTGAATCGATTAGCGGACCACTGTGACGCAAGTCAACTACGCAGCTCTACCTTGGCGGACATTTTTGTGCCTCTTGTGGGCAACTTTATAACACCCACATCGCATACAGACCATCATCTGGTGACCGCCGCAATCGCTGCTACAGGCCACATGGCGAGACAACTGTCGTGGGGCCCTTACTATGCTCTGGTCCAACGATATCTCAAGTTGTCGGGAGATAAAGACGTGTCGGAGCGCGTTTATGTTCGAACAATGGTCGCGATCTTGGACAACTTCCACTTTCCTATGGACGAGGTTGTGGTACCTGAGTCCAACGGAGAGACTAATGCAATTGAATCCGAGAACATTGATGAGGAGCACAACCCCCCTCAGTCTACTCTGACTTCGAACCGTGTTTCCGACGCCGTCAATCACAGACTTCTTCCAGCACTGTTGAGACATCTCGAAAACCGTAATGAAGTTGAAGACACCCTTCGCATCCCGATATCCATCGGCATTGCCAAAATCGCACTTCATCTCCCCGAGGATATCAGGAGGGTACAGGTCACCAAACTCATCACAGTGCTTAGCCAGGCCCTGCGAAGCAAATCGTCGGAAACAAGAGACATCACACGCGACACGCTATGCAAAATTTCCATTATGATCGGTCCTCCATACCTTCCTGTAGTTATGCGAGAAATGCGCGGAGCATTGACCCGGGCCCCCCAGCTACATGTCTTGGCATACGTAACACACGCCCTACTCGTTCACGTTACAAAGACGGAGAACGTGGAGACCTTCGGAATCCTCGATAACTGCGTCGAAGACGTTGCGCACATTTCCACAGAAGTCATATTCGGTGAACCTGGCAAGGATGTTCAGAGCGAAGGATTCAAAACCAAGATGCGGGAAGTTCGTTCTTCGGGGTCGAAAGGCTTGGACACCTTTGCCATCATCGCGAAATTTATCACACCCTCGAAGATAAGTAGTCTTCTGAGGCCGCTGCGCGCTGTAATGCAGGAAACCGAAGCTTTGAAGGTCATGACGAAAGTTGATGACGTACTACGGAGGGTCTCTGGCGCTCTGAACTCAAATGAGCATCTCATCCCTAAAGAGCTGCTGGTTCTGTGCCACACGCTCATCACTCATAATTCCAAATTCCAGAAACAAGTCGTAAAAGCGGTCCGAAAGGAAAAGAGGGCAAAAGGTGGTGCTATCGTTGAGCTCAAGAGGGATTCGGTGGTTTTAGAGGACCACTATGCGGTCAACTCCTTCCGGTGAGCCAGTGCTTTACCGACTTTTTCTGGCGCTAATGGAATTTCATGCAGTTTCGTTGCCTTAGGTCTTGATCTGTTTAATACTGCGTTCCGTCGGAATCGCTTCGATTTCGGCGATCCTGAAATTCTGTCACGTCTGGAATCCATGGTTCCCGTTATCGGCAATACGCTATACTCAAGCAACTCTCACGTCCTGATCCAAGGTTTGAAGGCATCTGCGGCTATCATCAAATGCCCGCTGAAGAGACTGGAAAAGTCGGTGCCAGTCTTTGTCCGGCAGACCATCAATATATTGAAAGAGATTGGCACCACCGAATCTGAGGTAGCCCAAACGGCACTCAAATCTTTGGCCACGATTGTGCGGGACAAGTCGAACGCAGAAGTCAAGGAGAAAGACCTGGTCTACCTGCTTGAGCTGTTGGCGCCGGACCTGGAAGAACCGGGTCGTCAAGCCACCGTCTTCGCTATTCTGCGGGCGATTGTTGCGCGCAAGTTTATCGTGCCAGAGATTTACGATCTTATGGAACGAGTATCCGAGGTCATGGTAACAAACCAGTCGCCGCAGGTTCAAGAGCTGTGCCGCTCCGTGTTACTACAGTTCCTGCTAGACTACCCACAAGGCAAGGGCCGCCTGCGCACAACCATGTCATTCCTCGCAAAGAACACCACCTACACGTACGAGGGTGGACGGGTCTCCGTGCTAGAGCTGCTCAGCGCTATCGTCTCGAAATTCGAGGAAAGTTTGATAGGTGACTATGCTGACCTTCTGTTCGTCGCTCTCGTTATGGTCATCGCCAACGATGACTCAACCAAGTGCCGCGAAATGGCTGCCGAGATTGTCAAGGGTTTATTTTTACGCCTTGATGTGGACCACCGCCAGCTTCTTGTGTCACATCTACGCTCCTGGGCGGGCCAATCGGAAAAACCCCAGCTGATACGAGTCGCAGCCCAAGTGTATGGTATTATCCTTGATGCCCTCCAAGCCGATGCCACGACATATCTTTCCGTCGTTATCGGGGATCTTAACACGAACATCCTGCGAAGCGCCGAACAGCTCACAGATGATGGGGAGGAACAGATGGATGTTGACGCACAATGGCAGGTTTCATACCACCTCCTCTCTGTTCTAGGAAAAGTCATCCACATATCCTCTGACGTCGCCACACAACCACAAAAGCTCCCTTGGACAGCCATTGTTGCTCATTTGCTCTTCCCTCACGCCTGGGTACGGATGGCTGCTGCACGCCTACTTGGGCAGCTATTTTCCATGCTCCCAGTCGCGGCGCAGCCACTGGAAGGCTATCCCACTACGTCGCCATTGGCCGGGTTAGATCTGAAAGAAATTGCTGATAAGCACGCCACGCAGCTCAAGAGCTCGCACCTTAGCTCCACGTTGGGCCTGCAGATCGTCAAGAACCTATTCTACATCGGGAAATGTTTCTGTGCCGCAAAGGGTCCAAACTCCCAACCTATAGACGACGTTGAGGTCGAAAGTGATGGTGAGGGAGACACCGAGGAGGGAGAGAGCGAGCACGAGGAAGTACATGGGCACAACCCGCTAGCATGGCTTTTCTCTAAGCTATCGTTCCAAATACGATCTGCATATATTTCCCGGCGAAGTCGTTCGGTTAACAACGTAGGATCTTTACCCGAACACGGATAAAAGCTATCACTTACGTCTAGATAGGAAAATTGGCATGAGCAACCCGCTGCCATCCTTCGCTTCTTCGCGGCCATGGCAAACTATATGGAAGCTTCCCTACTGCAAGAATTCCTGATCCATATCCTATCACCTATATACCGCATCACGGAGGATGACACTGTGCGAGATGAGCGGATGGGTAAGCATCTCCAGTTTTACTCCTGGATAACCCTATTCACGTGTCATGCAGACGAGCTCAAGATGACGGCTGTAGAACTTCAAGACCTCGTTCAGCAGAAAGTTGGCACAACCAAGTTTGCTATCACATATAATAAGATCCGACAAACGGTGTTGGGGGTGCAGCGTGAGCGAAGGACAGCCCGTATTACTAAGGTAACAATTAAGGTGTATCGCGTGGCACGGTGTTTGACCTTCCGGTTTTGCAGTTTGCTGCCAATCCCGAGGCTGCAGCGAAGCGCAAGCAGCAGCGTTTCGTTGCGAAGAAGGAAAGTCGGAAACGGAAAAACGCGATGTTTGCGTAGGTGTCTTGCTTTCGAACTCGCACGTTGTCTGAGATGTTCGTCTTAGGGATAGGAAAGGTCGACTCAAACGACGTAAGGGTAGCTGAGATGGATAGGACGTCAAGGGCACTAGTTCAGTTGGTTACATGCAAATAAAAGTAGAATACAGCACAGCGAATAATGTAAGATGTTATGGGTATCAGGAAGTGTCCATTGGGGCTTCGCCTCGCATGCCACTTGGATAGCATAGATCGTTCTCCTCCGCAACCGCCTCATCATCATCCTCATTCCAGTTACTAGTGGTCTCCCATTCATTTTCGAATTCAATGTCAATCGTAAGCTCTTCGGCGCCATCAGTGTCGTCGGGGAGGGGCATGAACGACGCCAGTGGGGCAGCATGGACGGGGGCCTGCATAACGGGCTGTACCCAGCGACGCTCGCGTAACCGCTTGTGCCGCTCACGATCGGCTTCGATGCGCTTAAAAATCTCATCCCGCGGGAGGGCCTCTTGTCTTGGGGGTGCGCGAGCAAGTGGTGAGGGAGGAGGGCTATTATCGTCCCCGACGTTTCGGGTGTTCAGTACCTCCAGGGCATCGTCGACTTTTTGTGGATCGAGCACACGCTTGATACGCCAATCTTCCAAAATCTGATCTTACAGAGTCAAAGGAAACGAAAAGTACAAAAAGGAGGACGGCGCGGACCTGTTTCGTACTCATGAGGTTTGGAAGACCTATGCGGCCCTCTGGAACAACCAACTCGACAATTTTACTCAGGTCCCGACCCACATAGTCAACGTAGAAAGAGCTTTCTGGTTGGACGCCCTGACCGAGCGCGTTGTGGCGGGACTTGGCCAGCAGCGACGCCTCGCATAATGAATCGAGGAAGTATAGGATGTTTATGCGGTTGTTTATGGAGCCCTATCAAAACGCAAGGAGTGGTCAGTGACGAAACGGAAGGCAGGTTAGACGCAGTTAATCATTTGAAACCTTTTGACACTCCTCCACGATGCAGTCCCATAGGTCTTCACCGCACTGGGAGAAGAATTTGAGGGCGAAGCCAACCACTTTCTGGATGGATTGCTGGGAGCTGATGGAGCTGGGTTAGGCGAAGGTTCGAACGGGAGGAGAGTAGGGCTGACGCATTGAGCTTTCGGATGAGGGAAAGGAACTGCATCCTCACTTCGAATGGATCCATGAGCACTTCGGAATTGGACTCGACGATGTTCCACCTGTCTTCCCGCTGCCACAGAGCGGGTCGAGCACGCGACCTCACGCGTCACGCTCGAATACCGGCACTAACGGACCGATATCGCCGGAAACGAACCGGTGAACCGAGTACTGTATCGTGCGTGGCGGCGTTACTTGCTGTTCTACTGTAGGCTTTCGATCTCGCGGACTCAAGAGACCCATATACAGCGTCACGGTAGTTGACGGCCCCGTTGGGTGAGAAAACTGATGGACATGGACACATTGGCGTTACCAGCCCGTCATTTTTGGGCGTCAGGGTGGCACCAGTGACCAGTGAACACAACTCGCCACCATGCGCTCCTAGTACTACTAGTATTCATATTATACCGATTCGGAACTTATTCTCAGACCTTTGCGCGTTACAGTAATGATGAGTGTCCTTTCAGCGCTGCTGGAATTTCCTCATCGGCCGAATGGATAATTCCCCTTCCCACGTCGTGCTCGGCGACAAGGCAGCACCTCGCTCATCTGGGATAAGTCAGTGACCCATTGCATATTTCTCAACGTAAGGGTCCAGAGGGTGGTGGGAAGAGAAGACCGCGTGTAGATTGTTGACAAGCACAGGTCATAGACACGTCGTTGACATCGATAATTGATCAGTACTACGCCCGGGGGGACATCTTTGCCTTTTTTTCCCTATTTGCAACGTGCTCGCCACACAGACGCTGGCGCCCCGGGGTCGATAGCTGCGGTCCTAGGATCCAATGACTACGGCTGCGTATCGGAAACAAGGCGGTCCCAGCCCCATTTCTGTGAATAGGTACCCGTTTACGTTCAGAGAACTTGCGCTCGCACTGCCATGGGCCCTCCCCGTATCTATAAGTTGACTGGCGAACTGTGGCACCTAACAACCAACACTAGTATCTTCTCAGTATGAACTCGCACTCCAACAGTACTTCCGACCCAACCGTGACACCCGTTGGCCTGTCCGACCCACAGTATACGGCCAGAAGGAAACGCATGTTCGAGTTTCTGACTCGAGTGTGTGCCCTTGGGTCCGTACCTCCATCCAAGCTTCTTGCCACAACTCACCAATCCATGTTGCAGAGCCGACGTAGATCTCGACATTCCTTCCATCGCCGTAATCGGCTGGCAGAGCGCGGGAAAATCCTCGCTCATCGAGGCGATTTCTGGCATCACACTCCCGCGTGCCAGCGGGACTTGCACCCGGTCAGTCCTTCAGGACCATCACGAACCGACTGCCTTATCGTGGAGAATATAGATGCCCGACAGAGTGCCAACTATCACACTCTGATGGCCCATGGACGTGTACAGTTTCCTTGCAGCTGAACAGCGCTGCTGATGGCAGTGCTCTTGCGAATTCTCAGAAAGTCCCGTTCGGGCCACCCATCACCGAAAAGTCACAGGTCACAGAACGCATCCAGAGAGCTCAAAGAGCGATCTTGAATCCGTCACAACCACCAGACGTCTTTTTGTCTGGAGCAGATCCCGGTCATGAAGTCCCATTTTCCCCTAATCGCATCGTTGTCCATCTCAGTGGTCCGGATATCACCGATCTGAACTTCATCGACCTACCCGGTTCGTGTCTCATATGCCTTTGAACACCCTCGCTGGCCGTTAACATTCTATCCAGGTCTGTTTGTCGGCGGAGAGGAAACTGAGATGAATCTGATCAAGGACTTGGCAATATCTTACATCAAAAAACCGAGTTGCATCATCCTACTTACCGTTGCTTGCGAAAGTATGTCCTGCTTCAATATATAGGACTGCCTTTTAATCAAGGTATGCAGCCGATTTCGTCAACCAGGGTGCGCATAGGCTCGCCCAGGAATTCGACCCTAGCGGTGACAGGACCATTGGTATGCTGTCAGGGACCCCTTACTCTGGGAAAAATCAACAACAGGCTGTTCACAGGTGTGTTGACGAAACCAGACCGGATTCCCAGGACAGAGGAAGAGAATTGGCTGCCATTGATTCGAGGAGAGCGAGGCGATACGACCTTGTGGTTCTGTGTCAAATGTCCTAGTACACAACAGATCAACTCGGGCATCACCTGGGAAGAAGCCCGCGAAAAAGAGGTCGCGTTCTTTTCGCGCACTTCCCCTTGGTCAATGCTCGACAACACATTCAAGCAGAGGTTGGGCACGGGACATCTCACGCGTTGTCTCAGTGACAAGCTGTGCGACCTCATTGCAGAACGGTTCGTATACCTTACCTTGCGTCGAAACAAAAGTTTACCTAACAGCCGCGCAGTCTCCCTGTTATCGAACGAGAGTTGAACAAACTCCTGGAGAAGATAAACCGAGACCTGAAGGGTCTTCCCCTACCTCCCTCATCGACGCCTCTAAGGGATGTACTTCGACTGGTAACTGACTTTACGCGAGCTGTGGAAAGGCAGGGTGAGGGTGAACCGGGCAGTAATGGTCTCTTGCAGCAAATTAGACTTCCACAAGAAGAGTTCCGTGTCGCTATTCGTAAGACTGCACCATGCTTTATTCCACAGTTTAGCAAGGGACATACTGGTGACATATCTGTGGATGGAAACACAGTAGGTCCCCTATTTCACGACCTTAGCCAGAAGCTATGACTAACTTTCTGTAGGAAGATGAATCCGAAGATGGATACGACAGTCTTCCAGCTGAAGATGGAGATGCACCCATACCACCATTTCTTATAGGAGAAGAGAAGGAAGACGAGGCGGGACTCTCCGATGGCAAGAGTATCTTCATCGATGATGTTTTGGAGAAGGCAGAACAGTGCGTTTTGTTGAAATGCGGTGTTTATCCCCACTCAGAGCAGAACCTTTGACTAGGGCGGTCACCCGAGAGCTACCACACAACCACCCTTTCATAATCCAGAAAAATTATATCGTCACTTTTGTCAACAAATGGGACGATCCAGCACAAGCCACATTCATTTCGACTACCACCAAGCTAAGAGAACTCACTTTGCGCGTCGTCGACGAACATTTTCGGAGCTACACCCATGGTCATCTGAAACAAAGGGTTTCGTGAGTGGTGTCCATTTATGAATCAGTCAGCTTAGCGCAACCATCCACATCAGCACCATTGTCACAACACACCTCGAGCAGTGTTCCAAGGAGACATCAAAGCGCATCAAATTTCTTCTGGATGTCGAAAAGGAACCCTCGGCCCCTATCTCTCATTACTTCAAGGACTATCGTAGGAAGTTCCTCAGCTTCTACAATGGACTATACCACTCGGACTCGAACGATCAATTTATTGAGCGCCTGCAGGGGCGCGTGGGTCAATCGCCAGACTTTTCTAGAGCCCTGGAGAGCGTTTTGTCGAACCTTCGTAAAATCGGGTTCCGCAATGTGAAGCCTCTTGAGCTTGCAGCATTGCAAGCTTCAGATGACGCAGATGACGCGCTCAGGATCATGGCAAATGTGCGAGCGTACTTTCAAGGTATGTGGCGGGTTTCCTCCGTGTCGCTACCAAAGAATCATTCCCTGCGCTGACATTTGACACTATAACCAGTCGCCTTCAAACGCTTTGTAGAGAACACTGTCAAAACGATTGATGAGGAACTCATACTTGCCCTTTCAAAGGGTTTACAGGATGCCCTCGTGACTGGTCTCAAGCTCGATTTGCCGGATGCACATGAGACTTGCGCGAGACTAGTTGCGGAGAATCCTCATACTGCAGAAAAGAGGAATAATCTTGTAGCGTCTCAGAAGAAGCTCTTACTCGCCCAGGAGGAACTGTATAATGCGCTTTATTGAGTAGAAGGCGATACGGGGTACTATCTTCTCGTTGTTATCGATACTATCACCATTCCTTTTGTAAATAAAAGGTCAGAAAGATGTGCTATGGAGAAATGAATACTACCCCCACGTTGTCAAATTGTGACGAAAGGATTCGGATCATTATCGAGGCCCGCCTCGAGGCGCCCACATTTCTTTCTTCCTTCGGAGACCTTGAAGCCAGGACATGGCCCACGCATTATTTACAAAAGGACGGTTAGGATCTGGGCTGGCGCAGACGGGCAGCCAACGCTACGCTCGTCGTTGAACCTGCACCCTCCGTCCGAAGGCGGTCACGCACTGATGTGACGAGAACTTCACTGAGACGGCTCCTGCTAAAGCCGCAAATGTCCGAACCAGAATGACCATGGCTCAAAGGCCTGCAAGAGGTCTGGAATGAGGCTCGGAGCTTAGACATTCGAGAAAGATGTCAAGATAGTAGTGTTCCCCGTGATAGTCACGGTACTATGACCGCGATCGCCAGCACATGGACGACTTGTACGTGGTCCTTGAATCGACTTTCCGCAGGTCCGTGGCTGCTGCGTCGCAATCTCCGAGTCGTACAGTCTGCTCCGACAACGCTGCGGGCATTCATGTCCGCAGTATGAGGATTAGCAGAGACATTTCTCGTTTCGGGGAAACCTAGCGAACCACGTCATGATCCAATTACGATCTTCCTTGGTTTCCTTCGTCGGAAAATGGTTGACCCACCTCTCTTATATGAGTACTCAGTAACAGGAAGTCATCCTTCCCGTCTTAAATGGAGTAGTGATCCATACACGAGAGGGGCAGTGAACCAGGCTCAGAGAGCAGGCGTCATCAAACTCACCCTCGCGTCCACTACTAACACATGCTCAACGTACTTGAAGAATAGCATATTCGGTCCGAGATCTTGACATGCCCATGACAAATAGAGGTGGTTTACTACTGCAACGCATTGCCATATTTGCGAAGGTTTTATGTAGTTGACTACACATACCAGTGCGAGACGACGACAGCCTGACAGGCCAAACCGATTGTCGCAGTTCCTGTTCTGCTCTTAGGGGTGTTCATAAGTACGCATGCATGAACGTTTATTTGGGGATGTTCGGCAGTCGTCGAAGGCACTCAGTATCAGTTCCACGGCATCGAGCTCTCGATTCAACATCAGTCACGCACCACATATTGTGGGTCTATCAGACCCCCAATACTGCCCGTAGGAACCGCATGTTCGAGTTTCTCAGTCGCTTGAGAGCCAATGGACGTGTACCTCTTCTCAGGATCCCCCACCACTAATCACCGACACATGCTGAACATGTGGAAAGGACGTCGATCTGGATGTTCGTGCAATCGAAGTCATTAGCTAGCATAGAAGGGAGCACTTCCGCCTGGAATTAGTCCCAACATTCGCTACAGAAAAGGCCGAGCACGCTGAGGCTCCCACTTGTCGCTCGGGTGAATGCGGGTAGCGAACGAATGCCGGAACTGCCGGACCGACATCACGTTGCACTGCACTGTGAAAACCGGCCAACTACGCCACTACTACGCCACATAATACAGCTCAGGTAAGCAGCCCTAAACTACTCTACCTCGTTGGCTCGTGGGAAAACGGAAATGCACGCGTTCCAGACTTCAACCTCGTGACCTCAAGGATCCAAGCGCCCCTTTTTTGGATACATTGATGTGTCCGCGCACACGCAATGCAATGACGTTAGGGGCTGGGCATCAGTGATCCAGGGTGCGCCGTTCATATCGTGACCTTGTACGATATGAGACCTAATCTCGTTTAGTGCTGTTAGAAATCTCAAGCGGGTTAATGACCTATTCCACGTAAGAAAGGCGCTGGGAGCTCCTGGAAGAAGTCTGCCGATGAGGAGATTTCTCAGCGGAAGAGCTCAAAGGGCTTAAAGATCCCACTGAATTTTACAATTTAGTTTCAACTCAGCTTCTGACGGGTAGTGACAGCTAACCAATCAAATTTCAAGATTTAGCATGGATTTATAGGATATATTGTAAAATCCACACAGTGAGATAAGACCGATTGTAGGTTATTGACAAGTGACAAGTGACAAGCATGACGTCCTTGACATTACCGACCTCTAACCTGCACGGGGCAAGATTGCCGTGTATCCTATTTGTAACCTTCCAGCCGTAAAAACTCTCATGCCCGCCCTAGGATTCAATGGCTTTGTATGGGAAGCGAGGCGGGCCCCGACCTTATTTCTGTGAATAGGTGCCCGGCCGCTGTCTGTTTACGTTCAGAGGGCTTGTGATCGCGCCGAGACAAGGCCTTCCTTATCAGTAGACGCCGGCTATTGGGCTGCCAGTGTGGTACCTAACACTAGTGTCCTCCAAGCATGGGCTCGCACCAGCCCAACAGTTCCGGTCACACGGCCGTTGGCTTATCTGACCTACACAGTATGCTGCCAGACGGGAACGCATGTTCTGGTTTCTCACTCGAGTGTATGCCCTTGGGTGCGTACCGCCACAATTCACCAATCCACTTTGCAGAGCTGATGTAGATCTCGACATTCCTTCCGTCGTTGCAATTGGCTGGCAGGGCACAGGAAAGTCCTCACTCATCGAGGCAATTTCTGGCATCACACTCCCGCGTGCCAGCGGTACTTGCACTCGGTCGGTCCTTCAGGACTATCACAAACAGACCGCCTTATAGTGAAGAATATAGATGTCCGACAGATGCCAACTTTCACACTCTGATGGCCCATGGACATGTACTGTTTCCTTGTAGCTGGACAGCGCTGCTGATGGCAGTGCTAAATCCCGACCATGAAGTGCCATTTTGTCCTAATCGCATCGTTGTGCATGTCAGTGGACCGGACATCACCGATCTCAACTTCGTCGACCTACCCGGTTCGTGTCTCGTCTAGACAATACTCTTGCCGGTCTTTAATATCCTGTCCAGGTCTGTTTGTCGGCGGAGAGGAAACTAAGATGGATCTGATCAAGGACCTGGCAATACCTTACATCAAAAAACCGAGTTGCATCATCCTACTTACCGTTGCTTGCGAAAGTATGTCCTGATTCATATATAGGACTGCCTTTTATTCAATGTCTGTAGCCGACTTCACCAACCAGGGTGCGTATAGGCTCACCCAGGCGGCGACAGGACCATCGGTATGTTGTCAGGGACACCTTATTCTGGAAACACTAAACAATGGGTTGTTCGCAGGTGTACTCACGAAGCGGGACAGTATCCCCAAGATAGAGGAAGAGAATTGGCTTCCGTTGGTTCGAGGAGAGCGTGGGGATACGACCTTGTGGTTCTGTGTCAGATGTCCCAGCTCACAACAGATCAACTCGGAATAAGCCCGCGAAAAAGAGGCCGCGTTCTTTTCGCGCACTTCCCCTTGGTCAATGCTCGACAACATATTCAAGCAGAGGTTGGGCACGGACATCTCACGCGCTGTCTCAGTGATAAGCTGTGCGACCTCATCGCAGAACGGTTCGTATACCTTGCCATGCGTCGAAACAAAAGTTTACCTAACAGCCGCGCAGTCTCCCTGTTACGCCTCCCTCATCTACGCTTTTGAAGGATGTACTTCGACCGATAACTTACTTTACGCGAGCTGCGTACCTGGTCGTGATCGTCTGCCGCAGCAAATTAGACTCCACAAGAAGAATTCTGAGTCGTTATTCGTAAGACTGCACCACGCTTCATCCCCCAATTCAACAAAAGAGTCGGTTCCCTATCTCCCGGCCATGGTCAGAGACTGTGACAAACTCTTGCAGCTGCAGGTAGTGGCGACCGACGGCAACGGATCCTGTCCACGCTCTGTGCTACTTGGTGTCGCCACTTGCTCAACGCCAACACCGCTGGCCCCTGCTCCAGAGGAAGTGGAGCGACGTATTCGCCCACCATTCCTTTAAGGAGAAGCGATGCCGAACGATATCGGACTCGCCAATAGTAAGGGAATCTTCATAGATGATGTTTTGGGGACAGCGGAATGGTGTGTTTCCTTGGACACTGGCATGTGCCATTCATCCTCACAGAGTAAAGCATCTAATCAGGGTGATGACACGAACGTTACCAAACAACCACCCCTTCATAGTCCAGAAAGAGTACATCATTGCCTTTGTCGACGAGTGGGAAGTCCCTGCGCAAGCATTGTTTATTTCTACTGCTGATAAGCTTACAGGACTCACTCTGCGCTGTCGACACCCATTTTGGGAACTACACCCATGGCCATTTGAAGCAGCGAGTTTCGTGAGTCGAGTCCTTTTATAAGGCAGCCAGCTTACTGACTGGCACCGTTACCCACATCTGTACCATCGTCACAACCCACCTTGAGCCGTGTTTCAAGGAGACGTCAAAGCGCATCACCTTCCTTCTGCAAGTCGAACAGGATCCTTCAACAAAAATCAACCATTACTTCAAGAATTACCGTAGGAAATTTCTTGGCTTCTATAAAGGACTATTCCACAAGGACTCGGACAATCAATTTATCGAGCACCTGTAGGAACGGATCTATCAATCCTCAGAGGTATCTCAAGCCCTCAAGAGCGTTATGTTGAACCTTCCCCAAATCGGGTTTCACGGCATAAAGCCTCTTGATCTTTCATCATTGCAGGTTTCAGAAGATACAGATGATGCACTCGGGATCATGGCGTACGAGCATACTTTCAAGGTACCTGACTGGTTTTCTCCTCCTTGCCGTTCCTTAGAATCATTCCCTGCGCTGACGTTCGATATTACCACCAGTCGCCTTCAAACGCTTTGTCGATAATATGATCAAAGCGATTGACGAGGAACTCGTGCTTGACTTCTCGAAGGGTTTACAGGATTCTCTTGTGACTGGGTTCAAGCTCGATTCGCCGGGTGCACATGAAATCTGCGCAAGTCTGGTCGCAGAGCCCTGATCTCGCAGAGAAGAGGAAGAATCTCGTCGCGTGTCAGAAGGAGTTGCTTGCCCGAGAGGAGCTGTACAATGTACTTAGTTGAAAAACGGCGCAATCTTCTGCTGCCTTTTCGTCCTTATCTTTATCATCATTCCCTTTCGTGAGTAAAATACTTGCGAGATGTGCTGCGGAGAAATATCTAGGTTGTCGGATTGTGACGAAATGACGCATATCAAATGTAGAAGCCTGCCATGAGGCGTGTATATTTTTATCTTCGGTTAGAGACATCAAAGCCAGGACATGGCCCGTGTATCTATTAACACAAAGATAGTTAGAGCGTGAGTCGAAGCAGTCCGGAGGTTGGCGCCACGCTCGCTGTCAAATTTGCAACCCCGGCCCGCAGGTGGGCGCCAAACGGCGGCCCGGGACCGATGTGACGAAACTCTAACACGGACGATTGCAGCGGAGGGTCGCAACTGCCTTAACCAGTAAGATGGGCTCGCACGAGGCCAGGCATGAGGCATGGGTCTTTGGACGTTCGACGAAGATATCGGTGATGGTAGGGCCCCCGTGACAGTACTATGACACAATGATCCTCGGCACGCTGGTGTCCTGTCCTACGGTCATTGTCTACAGACAATTACAATTGGACTTCGCCGTAGGGTGTCCGCGGTCACTGCCTGGCTATTTCCGAGCCATTCCGCTGCAAGAGTACTAGCGAATACTTTTGTTATTTCGAGAAGCTTATCGGTGTACTTCTTCTAGTTCTGACGCTCCTTGGTTTCTTCTATCGGAAACTGGCCGACCCACCTTCCCCACACGCGCGTTCATTGATTGGCACTCGTCCTTCCCATCTAAATTAGAGCAGTGGCCATAATACGGGAGAGGCGGTGGATCAGTCTTAGAGAGCAGACAAAGGACATCAAGCTCATCCTCGCGTCTAACACATGCCCAACTTGCTTGATGACTAGTGCATTCAATTCCGAAACTTGACATATCTATACCGGCTAGAGGTAGTTTTCCCCTGCGCGTTGCGATGTCTTTCCCTTCAAATCTACATGTGCCAGGGTGAGGCGACGCAGTCCGATTCAAGGGTAACAATTCCTGTCTTGCTCTTGGAGGGAGGTTGTATGCACACATGCATGAACTTTTATTTAAGCTGCTCGGCCGTGGTCGACTGGGGTAACTAGCACCAGTTCCAAGGCATCATGAGCTCTCCGAGTCAACGCAACACCACCCACGCAGCTCATGCGGTAGGTCTGTCGGACCCACAATATACCGCCCGAAAGAAGCGGATGTTTGAGTTTCTCACTCGCCTGCGTGCCATCGGGTGCGTATGTCTGCTCAGGATCGTCGCCGCTTGTCGTTGACCCATATCGTAGAGCCGACATAGATTTGGACGTCCCGGCAATCGCGGTCGTCGGCTGGCAGAGCGCAGGGAAGTCCTCCCTGATAGAGGCAATTTCTGGAATCACACTCCCGCGCGCTAGCGGAACCTGTACTCGGCGAGTCGTTTAGGAATATCCAAAGTTCCGATCCCTGACTATAAGCTTACAGGTGCCCGACTGAGTGCCGACTCACCCACTCCGACGCTCCATGGTCGTGTTCAGTCTCTTTGCGGTTGACCAACGCTCCTAATGGCAGCACCCGAGAGATTCCTTTCGGGGGCACGATCACTGAAAAATCTGAGGTCACGGAACGTATCCGCAGGGCTCAAAGAGCCATTTTGAGTCCGTCCGCCCCGACAGATGACTTTCTCTCTAGAGCCGAAAGCGACTTTGACCAATCTGAAATATCCTTTTCCCCAAATTGCATAGTCTTGCACATAAGCGGTCCAGACGTAACCGACCTCAACTTCATCGATTTACCAGGTTCGTTTCTGGACGTTTTGCAACTAACCTTTACTGTAACACTCTGTACAACTCTGCACAGGTCTCTTCGTCGGGGGCCCGGACACTGAGATAAATCTAATAAAAGATCTGGCAGTATCTTACATGCAGCGACCGAGCTGCATCATTCTGCTCACGGTTGCCTGTGAAAGTATGTCTCAGTTTAATTCTCGGATTCCCTCTTCTGATGAGGCGATGTAGCGGACTTCATCAACCAGGGTGCACATCAGTTAGCACAGGAATATGACCCGCGTGGCGAGAGGACGATCGGTAAGTTGATCGGGACATGTGCTGAAGAGTATCAAGCAGTAACGACCTATTCCAAAGGTGTATTGACCAAGCCAGATCGGATTCCGCCGACAGAGGAAGGTAATTGGCTCCCATACGTTCGAGGAGAGAGGGAGGACACCACATTGTGGTTTTGCGTCAAATGCCCCAACTCGCAAGCTATCAACTCTGGAATCACTTGGGAAAGGGCCCGCGAGGAAGAATCCGAGTTCTTCTCACACACGTCTCCATGGTCGACGCTCGAGGGCGAATCTAGGCAAAGGTTGGGGTCTGGAAATCTCACTCGTCATCTCAGCGAAAAGTTGTGCGATTTAATCGCAGAGCGGTTCGTATCCATTTCGTCTAGTATGAGAGTAAAATGCTGTGCTAACTGCCGCGCAGGCTCCCCGCCATCCGACAAGAGCTAGATCGGCTTCTCGAAAAGACTAACCAGGAGCTTCGCGACCTTCCTCCCCCACCCTCGTCTGAACCTCTGAGGGAGATCCTACGGCTCATCATGGACTTCACGGGAGCGGTGGAGAAACAGGTCCAAGGGGTACCTGGCCGTGATGGCCTTCTACAGTAAATCAAACCACGACAGGAGGAATTCCGTGTCGCCATTCGTAAGACGGCGCCTTGTTTCATCCCAAAGTATAAGGAACCTCAGCCTCAGGAAGCGATGTTCGAAAGTGGGACCAGCGAAGACTGGGAGCCATACCGACGTCTTTCTTTCCTAGAAGGAGAAGAGAACTACGACGAGATAGGGCTAGATGATGGAAAGGAGATCTTCATCGACGACGTTTTAGAGACCGCAGAATGGTACGCTGTCCTTGACATGTCACCTTTATATTCATGCCCACAAGAGATTTGATCCAGGGCGGTCACAAGAGAACTACCAAACAACTACCCATTTATTGTCCAGAGGGGATACATCGTCGACTCCGTCAGCCGATGGGACGCCCCTGCAAAAACATTATTCGACTTTACTGTCAAGAAACTGAAGGAAATAACATTGCGCGTTGTTGACTCCCATTTCGAACGCTACGCCCATGGTGGTTTGAAGCGACGGGTCTCGTGAGTCGTTCATTGGTAATGAGGATCTGCCTGTTGAGAACATGTACACCAGAGAAATTGTCATAACACATCTTAACCAGTGTGCCGAGGAGACCTCGGCTCTTATCAGGTTCCTTCTGCAATTGGAAAAGGAGCCCTCCACAAAAATGTCCATTATTTCAAGGACTATCGCAGGAACTTCTTCGCGGTTTACAAGGGTATCTTCAACAGCGGCTCCAACAACGATTTCGTTGAGCGGGTTCAGAGACGTATTGACCAATCGCCAGAGTTCACTGAAGCTCTAGGAATCATCATTGCGAACCTTCCAAAGATCGGGTTTCATGACGTGAAGCCTCTTGAACTTACAGTGCTGCATGCCTCGGAGGACGCCGATGACGCCATCAAGATCATGGCGGACGTGCGTGCTTATTTCCAGGGTACATGTTCCGGACTCTTTCTCCTCAAATACCCGGGCAGGGGTTCATTTACTGACGCCACATGCTATATCCAGTGGCATACAAGCGGTTCGTCGACAACGTACCCAAGGCGATTGATGAACAACTTGTCCTTGGAGCTGCGAGGGGTTTGCAGGGTGCCCTCGCAACAGGACTGGGCCCACGAAAGATGCGCAAAATTGCTTGCGGAACCTTTACGTATTGCAGAGAAACGAGAGAAACTTGTTGCGCGTCAGAGGCGATTGGCGGCCGCCAATGACGAGCTCCTGGATCATTTTTGAATGAGAATATACATGTACATGTATCTTGATTCATGGATAACGTATGATGTGTTGCTGTGTTCTGCTTGGCTCGTCGGAGGCATTACGCTCTTACCAAAATCATCGCTCCCTTTGTGGCGATAAGGAATACCCGAGTGACGGAAAGTGGTATGGGCGTTGTCTGACTGTGAGCAAAGTTGACGAAATGGCGCGTATCAAATGTCTGAAACTCGCCAGAAGCCATGATGGCGAGCATTTTGGGCTCCGCCCAGCGACACAGAAGCCAGGGTGTGGCATACGTCTTTATTAAAAGAAGATGGCTAGAAGCAGACAGCACGGGGTCAAGGTGGAACAAGAGTAGCACTCGCATACTGCTCGGCACCAGATGGCAGTCGTCATGTAGTCGACGATAATTGTGTGCGGGTACCGCAGATCAAAAGTCGCCGGAGGGAAATGGGAGCGGTAATCCAGAACTGGGTACAGCTCGCGGAGCTGTCGGATAGGCGTATACTCCACGAACGCATGGTGTGACTTCCACATCAGACATCACCCGAGCTAAATAACACAAGACGTAAGTGGTGTCCAGTCAATAGACCATATAACCCGTTTCACATCGAAGATAATGAGGTCAAAATGAGGACGCTTGGGCATCTCTGGTCGAATGAAGGGGATAATGAGGTCAGAAAATTGTGATTAAAAGAAGCTGAGCAAGCTGTGCGCCTCGTGGACTGTTCAAGAGCCGTCCGAACCAAGCACACAAGGCCATATGTCGTTGGGTTTGAGGAAGCTGGCCATGAGAGAAGCTAACTTGTACCATAAACGGAAACATTGGTTTTTTTAAAAGGGTTGAGCCAGGAGGACGTGCTGACAAGGCGGACACGAGGCTGCCAGTGTGCGGGTTATCCTTATCCGGATAGCGATACAAGGAACTGTAGTACGCCGGGGATTAGAACGCCCATAATCTTAGATTCGGTCGATTTGATGGAAAGAAAGTAGGAGAACACTGCCTCCGTGGGAACTATCAGGGTAGGTGGCTCGATGACGGACTGACAATCAATGTGTTATGACTGTGTGTTGATCCTGTGTTTGTTGTGTTGTGTTGAATCCACGAGTGATCCCACGAGTATCCCCACGTGCACGTCGGCTGTTCCTCGGCCTCTCGGCTAGAAGCACATCACGTGCCGCCGTGGCCACCCCGTTTTTGGTGGGACTTTTGGCTACTTGTCTGTACATCTGCTGTACACTGGATGAGAGAAAGGGCCGATCCATCATCCTTGCCACGTCACATTTTACGCCTGCGAAGCCGCTCAAGGGGAAGGTAAGGAAACCTTCGGGGTTCGGAAGCCCTGGCAGTCTGGGAATATTCTCGGTTCACTGCCTTTACCAGGCACTACAGGTCCGTGAGGGTGTCAATTTGGGATCTGGGCAGGCACTCGTGAGCGCCGGACGTCAACCCCATCACCCCTTGGCATCCCTTCCCCACCGCCCACCTCGTCCTTCCTTCCCCCCCTCAACCATGGCAGAGGATCGCCCCATCTCGACAGTGAACTCAGAGTATGCCACTCCCCCCCCTTCCGTGCTGGCTCTCGACAGTGCACTCGAGCCTCCCAGGACATCCTTCTTCAGCGCTGGTCCCTCCATTGGTCCCTCCATTGCCGAAGATCCTTCGCGTGATTCCCGCGCGCTGAGCACGGCTGGTCCAGAAGTCGACAAGGAAGCTCCCGTGCTGGCTCTCGACAATGCGCCCCTCGAGCCTCCCAGGGCGTCCTTCTTCAATCCTGGTCCCTCCATTGCCGAAAACTCTTTGCGTGATTCCCGCGCAGTGAGCACGACCGGTCCAGAAGTCGACAAGGAAGCTTCCACCCCCGCCCACTCCACGGCTCTGCTGCCAGCAGGCAAGTACTCGGAAGACCCTGCTTCTCAGTATGCCGCCAGGTCCCGTCCTTTCTATCGCCGTCCCGTTTGGTTGGCCATCGCCCTTGGTGCTCTCGTGGCGCTTATTCTTGCCATCATCCTCCCCGTGTATTTCACTGTGATTCGCAAGAGCAATAACAATTCTAACGCGGCCAGCAATAGCCCCGGCAGTGGCAGTAGCACCAGTAGTAGCGCTGGTCCTACCGCTACTGGCAGTCCGACCACTCCCTCTGGTGCGATTACGGGTGGTGATGGTTCCACGATAATATCCGGTAACACCTCGTTTGTCTATAAAAATCCTTTCGGGGGCTACTGTGAGTTTTTTCCTACCTCAAACTACTTACGTACATGGGCGCCTGACGGGCGCCGCGGGATAACCCGCCTTGTACGCGAACTACCTGCTTCGTGTGTGTGTATTTACGGTCCCTCTTGGCTGTTGGGGGGAGCCGCTATGGGCTCTGTGGGCTTTAGGAGGGCGTTCCTGGGTTCCCGACAAGAGGGGAACATTGTGGACTTCCCCGCTTCATTAACTTCCTGGTCTATTTCACATGCCGACAGTGTTGTTGACAATGATTTCACCTTACAGGGGTTTATGACCCTAACGATCCTTTCAATAATGGCGCTAGACCTAACTCTTGGACAAAGCCCTTGAATGAGAGCTGGGACTGGGCAACCGACAAGGTGTATGGCGTAAACATTGGCGGACTCTTTGTTCTCGAACCGTTTATCTCTCCTGCGCTGTATGAGAAATACTATCCCACGGCGGTTGATGAATGGACCCTCAGTACAGCAATGGCAGCCGATACGGGCCCTGGCGGTGGATTGCAATCGCAATTGGAGGCTCATTATGACACATTCCTCGTGCGTCCCATCTCCCGTCTCTTCGTCCGTAGCGCTCACCTGTCCCTGGACTCAACGCACTACCGCCGCGGCGCTTGTTTGGACACATTCATTTGTAGACGGAGCAAGACTTTGCCGAGATGGCGGGGGCGGGGTTGAACTGGATTCGTTTACCCATTCCGTTCTGGGCCATTGAGACCTGGGAAGGAGAGCCCTTCTTAGCGAAGGTGTGCTGGAAGTAGGTATTGGGCGTGGTCTTGCAGACAATGACCCTTGTACTATTTCTATATTTCATGAGGTGGCACTAATCTTTCCTTTACAGATACATCCTCCGGGTCTTTGCTTGGGCGCGTAAATATGGTCTTCGCATCAACTTGGACTTGCATACTATTCCTGGTTCTCAAAACGGTGTGTGTTTATTGCGCATGCTATTCGGCCCACCTATCTGACATTCTGACAAAATTTCTTTTTTCGACATCTCACGTGTCTCTTCCCCCTACGGCTGCTCGTGCCGTGATCAGCCTTCAATCATTCCGGAAGACTCGGACAGATCAACTTCATGAACGGGATAATGGGTATTGCGAATGCCCAACGTACTCTGGACTACATTCGCATCATCACTGAGTTCATCTCCCAACCCGAGTACCGCGACCTGATCCCCATATTTTCAATTGTCAATGAAGCACTGATCTCCACAATTGGACGACCCCAGTTGACCGCTTTGTGAGTGTATGCTCCATCATTGTCCCTTATCCTCTATTTCCCTTCCGCCTGTCTTGATCATCAATGTCGTACATTTGTCACGTTCTATCACCATCCTTATTCGTCCAATGTTCTGATGGCATTGCACGTCTCGATCTTACCTGGACACTGCTGACGTACCTTATTCCTATCACACGTAGTTACCTCCACGCCCACGACATGATACGGGGCATAACCGGTTATGGTGCAGGCAACGGGCCATACATTTCCATTCATGAGGGGTTCACAAGTCTCCCCCCGTGGGCAGACTTCCTCCCAGGCTCAGATCGCATCGCCCTCGATATCCATCCTTACTTGGCGTTCAATGGAGACTCGAACACTTCGCCGATTGTTGATGATGATGGGTCTGGTGAGCCTGGCGGAGTCTATGTAGGGCGGGCATGCGGCTGGGGAGCGGATATGAAGACCAGGTTCGGTTTTTCGCCTCATCTTGGGGGAACCAGACGTTAACCAATTTGCGTGGCAGTCAAACTGGGTTCGGGGTGACCTTCTCTGGCGAGTTTAGCAGTGGCTACAACCCGTGTGGCTTGTTCCTCCTGGGGGTCGATAACAATGATACGACGACTGGGGCTTGCGAACTTTTCACTGATTCGTCAACCTGGAATGCAACATTGAAGCAAGGTGTCCTTGAATTCACACTAGCGAGCATGGATGCGCTGCAAAATTGGTGGTTCTGGACGTGGAAGGTAAGTCTGAGTTCATACCAGCGCTGATTGCTTCTTGTCAAGTCTGATCCCTGCGTGTGTCGATAGGTTGGTGCCTCCTCTGTCTCGGGCAGAGTGGAGTCGCCTTTGTGGTCGTACAAGCATGGACTAGAGAACGGTTGGATACCGCCGGATCCCCGCGTGGCCCTCGGAAAGTGCAGTCCGTTTGGCGATGACACCCCCTTCGCAGGCACATATTCTTCGTGGCAAACAGGTGGGGCCGGAGCAGGCACGATCGCAGTATCGGCATCCTTCCCGTGGCCACCTACCACAATATCAGGCCTTGAAGGGGCCGACTACGCCGCTCTGCCCACGTACACGCCGACTGGTTCCATCTCGACACTACCGCCTCCTGAACTTACACCCTCGGTATCACAGGGGAATGGCTGGTTCGATGCGCAGGATACGACGAGCGCGATGGTCACCGTCTCTGGATGTAGCTACCCCAACGCTTGGGACTCGGCTGGCGCCGTTGCACCTACCGCCGCTTGCCCGGCTGGCGCTACACCGCTTGTTACCGCGACTCCTGCAGCTACGAGTGAGTCAAGCGCTGCCACAACCTCGACAACGGCGGCTGTTTGAGCTGGGTTGGAGTGGCGATGGGGATAGCAAGGGTGTACACTAATTTGGGCGTTGCTTCTCGCTCCCCAGCGTAAGGAACCCGGTATGGTGTAAAAGGACGGAGTTTATGTTATTCAACGATTGGTGCTACGGACATTGGATACCCCGGTTTGCACCCTTCATTTACTGACTTGGATGGAGCACATGGTTTCTTTTTCTCACTTCACTACGGACATGGATACTTTGACGCACCTCGGGTGCGAGCACGTTTCACGTTTCTGACGTACTTTTAACATTACCCTTCTCCATTCCTTCATGCATATCTGCATACATGCATGGACCACTGACGGTTGGAATAGTTACATACCATACCGATACAGGGATACGACTTCCGAGACGTTGAGATGACTTTTACTATTTTCAGTTAGGTATCGGTGGTATTTTTGTCTGCAGAATATGCACATGATTTTGACGTGCTTTGGATGGGGCGAAGAGAGCGTCCGATGTCTGGTCTCAAGCGGAGAGTCACCCAGGTGCGTGTCCATCGGACAAGTTCCGTGTCGCGGGAACTAGGCGCACGAGCCTGAGAATGTGTAAGTCAAGTGGTGTAGACGCACACATTAACAGTCCCCGCTGGTCGATCAACGTGCGGATCTGGGCCGTCCGATAAACTCGTACGTACGAGGCGCATTTACCACGCCCGGGGATTCCGAAGATGGAGAACAAATGGGGATAGCGTCATCCGCCTGCCGCTCCCGACAATGACGATGACGCCGCGTAAGTGAGTCGACTCGTTCGCGGCTGCTCTCGACTGTACGTCACACACGCGTGCGCAAAAGGGGGGAGGGCCCTGGGGATGAGCGCTATGAACGCGCTTGGCTCACACACACACCCCCTCACCCCTTCCTCCTTCCTTGGCGGGTGGGAGAATGATGATGGCGGGGATGTCTGATCCCTCGCATCGTTTCTCACAGGTTGCCTCATCAGGGTGTGACGTCCCCACTTTCACGAGTTTTGACTCCACCACTTCCCGTGGTCGGCGGCGCACCATTTACGCCCTCCTGTCCAAAAAGGCTTGCGGCGTTGGGCGTTGGCCTTGGCCCCATCACGCATGCTGCCGCCTGCCGCCTGCCGGGCGGCGGCGCGGGGCAGCAAAAGACCCCTTTTTTGTGTGCGGGTGTTTTGGCGTGGCATTGAACTGTGCTGCGTTCTCTACGGTGCCAGTTGGATGTACCGTATTGTGTGTATCGTATTGTATTGCGTATTGTGCGAGGCGCGGCCCGCGGTCGGCTCGCGGAGATCCATCCGATCCAGCAATTGTTAGAATTTTCTTTCTTTCTTTTTGTTTATTTTTAGTCAACACTGGGAAGTGGAGGAGAGGCGAGGCGAAGGGGGGGGGGGGGGGGTTGGCGTGGTGAATGAGTCAAAGAGGCGAGCGAGAGAAGGAGGTAAAGTGACCGGATTGCCACCGTCATCCTCGCGCTTCCCTCGCGAACACGATCTGATCCACGGTTGCGAGCACCCGTAACCCGTGCGAGGAGAAGAGAGACCAGAATAGAGATGACGGGCGCCGGTGACCATAATATTTTCCCCTTATTCTTTTTTATTCTTGGGCCATTTCGCTCGCAAGACGCGTTCTTGTTCGTCGGAAGGAGGACGGGCTACTTGGCATTGGCATGTTGTTGGGTTGGGGTGTGTGTTGATCGGCTTGGGTGGTAGGTGGGCCTCGGCTGGCCGGCCGGCCGGGATAGGTAGGGACCAGACGAGCGGGCGATGCCGGGCCCTCGGTCATGGAAAGCTTCGTTTGGAGAGGATACGCAATCGGGACAAATTAACTTCACTGCCAGGCGCGATAACGTTATTGTGGTGTTCGTCTTGAGATGTCGGGGCTGAGAGAGAGGGGGAAGTGCTTCTGCTTCTGGCGGCGCGGGGGTAGAACGTTCGCGAGTGTCCTCTCAGAGGGGACGCTTTTCTCTTTATCTCTCTGGCTATGTGATGGGATTCCTTTGTTATGTGGAGCATTATCCTTTTTCCTCATATCAGATTGCTACATCTGGCTGGGCGAATGGGCCCCTGAGGGTGTTTCGGCGAATAGGTAGATAGGTAGGTAAGGTAGGTAGGTAGGACGGGGTCGGTAAATTGCGCGAAAGGACTCGCGAGATTGTGGGTTCCGAGGAAGAGCGGAAGTTTGTGTTTCTTACGCAGTGATCATGACCGACAAGTCAGTCAGCTTGCTAATGAATGACTTTTCCGGGTATCTGAGAATCTCTTGTGACGTCCCCAGTGACATATCAGCGTGATCCATTAGCGGGGGAATTGATGTGAGATGCGCTAGTCTTTAGCCAATTACGCGGGCCCCGATCATTGGGTGGGGATTTTTTGCGGCAAGTCAACTCTATTCGGTATGGAACCTGGCCGGTTTTGGCAGGCAGCCAGATCGTTCCATGCGCCGATGGCACTCACTATTTGGCATGATGCAGTCAGTCAACGGCCCAAGGCAAATTCCGCACGATAGCTCGTGTTTTCCCTCTTGCCATCTACAGGAGGGTGAATCCATACAGTGTGTCTTCACCAATAGGTGCGCGTGACGGCACGATATGAAACACGTCGAGAGATTTGGGCTGAAAGGTGTTCCAGAACCGGCGATGCGATTGGCTCATATACGGTCTAAGCGCCGTCGTTTTATTGGCCCAGGTAGTTGGTGCTACTTATTAGCTAATTTGACCCAAGCGGTGTCTGTCTTTCTGGCGAGTCAATCGCGCTCTTGTGAAATTTATCCGAAATCGGGTCGCGGGACCATTCTCGGTCGCGGACGAGGCCTATTTGTTAAATTTTTATAATAATTTTTTATCCTCCCGGTCGTTGCTTTGGTTTTGGGCCCCGTCGTTATTCGCGACTCGAACGTGAAGCAAGTGACAACCACGGGAAGAAGGGTGTGCGTGTGGAGCACGAAAAGTGTGGATCCTTCCATGTTGCCGATGACCGAAAACTGGATTGGGGTTACGTGACCCATTAAGAGTTGTATATTACCATTTCCGGGTTGCCGGTACTTTTCCCATTCCGTCGCAGTGCTCGCAGAGGACGATGCTGTTCAGGCAAGTGAAAATCTCGTGCTACTCCACTAAAGGCAATGAGCGGGGACAGAGTGCCCGGGTGGTTAAGCGACCCGGAAAGAAAAAAGAGAACCATGGATGCTGTCCACACAGCGTCCAGGACAGTGGGGTGGTTCGACTCGGAACGGGGATGGAGAAGGTAATGAGGGAAACTGACCGAAAAGGAAAAGTGGTTTAATTATGCGTGGGGGGTGATTTTTGGGTGACGGTAAGGTGGGTTCGAGTCGAGCGGCTAACGGAAATGTTTAAGCTGGCATAGATCTACGATGCGTGAGACCGAACAAAGATGGGTTGAATTGGCCCCTTTGTATTCGGTAAGTGGACTCCGACGGGAAGGATGGCGCCGATTCCTGGATGAGAAGTCTTGCGTTCCCATCTCACATAAACTTAGAGTGAGTGAACCTCACACAAGATATAATCCACCTCGTTTTTAGTTAGCCTTGCTTTCACTAGTCTCCCGTTAGCCTCCTCGCGCTCTTATACCTTCATCCTAGCGCGTTTCGCTCTCCTCTCCTGACCTGTCATTCTCTTTTTAGCCCGTTCCCTTAGTCCACTCTTGATGGCCAATCCCTCTTCCCTCTCTGATTTCGTTCGCATGACAGCAGTCGATGACCTCTCATATCCCCTGGCGTGCGACGACAGGACCCGAGACGCTGTCAATACCATTGTTAGTGGCAGGAAGAGCTGGAAGACCCTCAAGGGAAAGGGCGAAGCTGTCTGGCCTCCATACCTTGAGGCCGCTCTGATAGAAGGTGCGCCTTCCCCTCAACTCCCTCTTCCCTTTCTCTCCCCCCGTCCTTAACCTTTCATTCTCCCTAGCTCTCGATAAGTACCGTCCAGAGACGTCACGTTCGACCCGCTCTCTGAGCAGGTTCCCAAACCGCAATCGCTTCATCTCGGACTACATTTTCCATGTCACCGGCAAGCGAAGGTCTGCTAAGCAAGTCGGCAGTCGGCTTCAGCAACTCCGGGACACCTGCGGCGGGAAGAGAAGTCAGTACTTCTACCTCCCTCTCCCACTTTCTCCATGCTCATCCATCGGTGACTCCCTCACAGTTCTCAAGCTTCTATCTAACCGCCACTTCTCGCCTCCCACCGAGGCGCATGAGGTTTCACCTTCGCTCGAAGATGCACACGTTTCAGATGGCGCCTCTTCTAGTCCATCTGCCTCGGAACGTGCCACCGCCGCCCGTGGACATGCCCCGGTCCGCACCGCCCGCGCCCTCGTCCATATCGATGTACTTGCGGCAAATGAACCTTGGTCACCATCAGTTGATGCCGGTATTGTTATGGGGAATCCACTCATGACACCGCCACACTCTCCAGAGGCGCATACATTTTCGCAAACTTCGCAGGTCAACATCTTCCACTCTCCGACGGCTCGCCCGCTGCGGGCTATCGACCCTGTGGTCACCTTCACCTCTCCCTCGTTTGTGGTGGCCAAGTCTTCGTGCTCTGTATACTTTGATGGCAATTGCGTCCACACCGACGTCGCCGATGTGACCTGCACCACCACCAAGGACGAGTCGGGGATGTTCCTCTATCGGACGACCCTGATCCCCCAATATTGGGATCGCCTTTGCCAATCCAACGGTATGTTTCTAAACCTGGGCCATTCCGCATAGATTGGAGGCACTAACGTCGTTTCCAGAACCAGGGCGATATTCAATTGTTCAGGAGATAACGCAGACAGTCCAGGGGCGGTCTCCTGACGATGTCCCAGTCCAGACAACGCTCCTCACAGTCGTCTATCAACTCAATGAGCAGAGGTCGCCATCTCCCGTGCCCTCTTCATCCACCGCCTCTCCAGTGAGCATACATAATCGCTATTCGTTGGCTTCGTGTAATGTACGTTTCTGTGGTCTCTCGAACCTGTTATCGAAAGGTCTGACGCTCTTCAAGCAGCCAGGGTACATGCAGGATCTCCCGATCTCGCCCGTTAGTGCGACCTTTAGTGAAAATGGTGACCATGTGGGGTCTTACCTCACCTCTGACTGCATGGACCCACTCCAGGAGACGACTTATCATCCTCATATTCCTTCTCTGCCTGTGGAAGATACCTTCGGTAATCGCTGGGGTGGATATGGTCCACCAGCACCCGAAACGTTATTGTAAAACCAGCATCGTCTCCTTACTCGCACGTCGGCTCTCCAACTGCATTTATTGTATATCATAAGGTGAGCTGGAGGTTCATATTCTGCCTTGTCACGCAGCTAATTTGTCTGTACCAGACGTTTCTCTACTGAGCGCCTCACCCCGACATTGTAGCACTACGCAGTCTTCCACTCGCCTCGCTTGCATAACCTCAATCTCTGCGGGCCCCGCTGATACCTCAGAAATGCCCCCAAGGGGTGCTGTCTCATTGTTTCTGTCTTTTTACTTTTGCTCTGTCTAACTCGTGCCTTTCGTTCCATCCCGGTTGCCCCCCTGCACTTTGCTTTACCATCTGCGCATTATAGTCCAGTTACCTTCCCATGCAAATTGTCTTTTCCCCTATGTTCCTCTCCATTCTTGTTTTCCTTGTGCTCTCTGCATGATTTAGGCCCTCTGCCACCGTTACCCTCCGATGTCATGCCCGTCGCCTGGGGAGGAAAGAAGTAATGTACTAGTTGTCTGCCATTATGATTATAGACCTACCATTTCCTCTGCTCTATGGTGTGCGGCGAATTGTGTTGAGTGGCCCGCGGGGAAAATGCCCCGTGCCGCAGTGCACCTGGGGCACGTAAATTGATCGGAACCACACACCCGGTACACTGGTACTGTCCTTCACTTCCGTGGGAACGATCGGCGAGCCCTGGCATTGGTCGATGGTCGAGGAAACGTTCCTCCGCGAGGAGGGCGCACTCGGGCGAATACGAATACCCGTACCGATCCTAGAGCGCACAACTTCAATACCGGGGAGTGGAGAGACTTCGGGGGACCGTGCAAACGCAAACCCACATGGTACAGTCATCATAATCATACGACTAGTCCCATCACGAGCACAAATCAGCTCCCGGAGCTGTCTGCCAATAGTCGGAAGCGCAGCCGGATTTTGGGGGCAAATGGGCGCCCGACCAATGAGAGGCGTGCGCACGAACGCCATTGGCCGCGTATTTCATCATCGCGTCGTCGCTTGCCGAGAGAGGGTTTTGCCGCCGACTCGGCGAGAACCATCAATTTCCGGAAAAGGTCATAATGAAAAAAGAAGGACGAGATTCGAGTGAAATCTTTGTTTAATTTTTAAATTACTATCCCGGATGCTTCCTCGTCTCCCTGCCCGTGCGAGCGCGCGCGCGCGCCAAACCCGAGTCACACGGAGTGCCAACCCATCCACACGTACCCCACCCCCCCATCCACCTCATGCAGCCTTCCGACGAGACCGAGCATTCATGGTCCCGGGTGCGTCGTTGATCCCTTCCCCTCGCAACCGCGAGCTTCGCGGGACATGGAACGAATACGGTATGGAGATCTCGCAGGCCGATTTTACGGGTCCTCGTTGCGTGCGAGTACCCGGAATAGGCCCAATAGGAGCACGCCGTTCGGCCCTGCAGTTTCTGGGCGCCGAGTAGAGCAATCCACGGCCTTCGAAACTGATACCGATCCGAAAGGTCCGGTCCTCGGCTAGGTAAAATAGCAAGAACGTCGATCCCCAACCGCAGTAGTTTAGTTTATCCACCATGTGCAACAAAAACAATAAAAAGCACCGAGGCACTCTGGGTTGAAAATGTGTGACGTTTCGAGAGGGTGCGGATGGTGGGGGGAGAGTGGGGCGTTGAGCATGAGTAGTGAGGAGACTAATCGGCGGGACCCAACAATACGGAGCTTCCTCATAGAGTAAGAGTTATAGAACTCTTTCGAATTCATGACCGACTGCGGGAATGCATGAAAGGTCAGGGAAGGTCGCGGCAAGCGACGGGGCCCAACTAAGAGGCATCCGTTGCCGATCGAGTATCTTGAAGGGACGACAGGTGTGGTCAAATTGTGTGCGCATTCTTCGTGAGGGGGTGGGGGAGGGGCGAGACTCGTAATTGGAGCATTACCGCACGCACACACACAGGTGCCGACGGAGCTTCTGCGTGGTCAACGGCGTGCTCCATCTGCGTGAATTGGGCATTATTAGTATCGTGAATGAGGGAAATCGCGATCGCGGCCAGGCCGATGTAGATGAATGCGCCGTGCCCATTTCTGTTGGGTGGCATTATTATTATTATTACTGTTATCTTGCCTTGCGACATGTGAATTACCCCGGAAGGGGGGAGTTCAGTCATCAGGAGGGAGGAGGGGGGGGGTGGCTGCGCGCAATTGAAAAGGTCACGCGGCGTTATTCGATTCGAGAACAGGAAGGTGGGGGAGCAGAAGGGCCCAGCCCTGGAGAAGGTTGCCGCAGAATCCGACATGAGGGTGACAGACTCGTGTCATTATTATTATTTTTACCCCGACAAGAGGGGGTACTGTATGCCGAGGCGGTGTGGGACTAGGCTCTGATCAGCTGCCCGTCCGGTCCCCTGGGTTGGTAATGGTAATAGTAAAACCACACACACACCCTCCTAGGGAGGAAATCCACGAGGGTCATAAGCTGGGTCCTCCGTGTCCAAATCTGGGCTAACGCTCGAAGCAGACGTCCGTCCGTCCTAGAGTGAGATGGGACTAGGGGAGTGAGGAGCAGCCGCGCGGGCGGCGATGTGCGAAGACACCACACCCCACTTCCCACTCGAAAGCGTTTACGCCACCCCAATGTCCACACTGGCAGGCAAGCCATGAGACGCTCGTGAGGTGCTAGAAGCACAGCCGTCACACGATTGCGTGAGCGATCCATGCCGTCGGTAGCGAGAAAACAAGCTTTGTCTAAAAAGCGCAGAGTTATCGAAATCTGACGGCCCATCAGACGTGCCATTATGTTTGCTTCAAACGGCAGATGTCATGATGCGGACGTGAGTCACCTCATCGCGCGGCGCTGATAACGTGCAGTTAACGCAACACCCTTTTGGTGATCATGAAAAGATAAATTTATCACGGCCTAGATACAGCGGCGACCTACGAACGAAGGACGAGATGAACGCAAGGCAGAAAACGTGTGACATAGAGAGAGAAATAAAAAAGAAACATGAGAACAAAAGGGAAAAGGAGGAGAAATCACTACCTTGAAAATCATCTCAATATTCCACCGCATCCTCATCGTCCGCCTGCATCGTCGCAGTCTCGTCCTTCCTCTCCGGCTCGTCTGGTTTGGAACCGTCTTGCTTCGACGTTACCTCCTTGGTGACCGTCTCGTCCACGTCCATCTTGGGCTCCGATGGGGACAGCTCAGGCTTAGGGCTCCCTGTCTGTTCGTCACCGTGGACAGGATCTGGTATGGTATTCTCGTCTGTTTTGACGACCTCACGCTCCGCCTGCTTGCGGGCCTCCTCCTCGACCACCCGCTGCCGAAGTTCCCGAATCTCGTTAATCGTGGCATCACGCTCGCCAAGAAATGAGCTCCACTCCTTCTCAACGATTTCGGCCGCCTTTAAAACGAGTTTCATGTCAATAGCGGAGCGGCAAAGCGACGATATGACGAATCACCTCTGCT
>Ga0307512_10000686_pt1 | contig 50132 bp, 39 predicted proteins | sample 14_EM_MG_FD_200267 | JGI IMG/M metagenome (GOLD analysis project Ga0307512, IMG submission 200267) | Populus trichocarpa ectomycorrhiza microbial communities from riparian zone in the Pacific Northwest, United States - 14_EM | ecosystem: Host-associated > Plants > Roots > Unclassified | place...
AATACTCAATCATTTACAATGTCATATTTGCTGGTATCTTGCATTACTGTGGTATTTTGAGCTATTCCCCAGTAATTGGAATGTTAAATTTAGTAATATGCTACACTCACTGGACTCTGGGAGTCATGCTGCACTCGGGTAAATGTGGCACTACAGTCACATCAATAAACGGGGATTTTTTGGCATAGTAGGTATAGAGCACGCGGTTTTGGACCGACAAGTCGGACGCTACATCCCACCAAAAATAGACTTTGCGTGGTTCTGAGTTTTCAAGTTCTTGAAACTTTGTTGTTCTTGCTGTACTGCTGTAATAATACAGAGCAAGGTAAGCTTTATAAACTTACAGAGCGGTACTATCTGCAAAGCGGTGTCGAATTCTGTGATGCTAATTGTGCATTTGGAACAGAGTTTGAATGGAGTTTAAGTTTAAGCTTGGACCATTCGGGTTGCTATGTAAGTTTTAACCGAAGCTACCCCTTCTCGTAATGTGTACAGAGCTGCTTAAGGCTTAAGGTTATGAATGAAGCCTTAGAGTCAGTTAAACTCTCGCTTATCCATAAGTACTGGTTGCGCACACAAAGAATAGTAGAGGCCTACCGAACTGGTGCAAAGTTTGGAGATGAAGAGTATAAGCAAAAGGTCTACACCAGTCATCGGAGAGTACGGATTGCAGAGGCTGAAGGGGACGTGGAATGGCCCAGGGCCAGTGTAATCTAATTAAACTCAAACTCAAACTCAAGCTTTACTTTGACAGCTAGCATTGACCAGATGGTGGTTGATCCGCTGTCCCATCCAAAATCTCCGACTTGCAGGTCTAAGGCCGCGTGCTCCATAGCTAAGCAATGCTTGGGATTACTGCAATTAAAACAATTCCCTTTGGGAAGTTTTATGATGTTCCGAGTTTCCAAATAACCCTAGCCTTCACCCCAGGTTCCGATGTAGTTTACCCATCAGGAATCAAGACTTTGGCACGTACGAGAGAGTACCTGCAACATGAATTCTCAATAGACTTATTGGAGAAGAATCTGAAAAAACTTGGATGTAAGGGAGAAGGACTACATCGTGCACGCACGAACGTCCTGTTCAGAGACCTGACTCTGAGCGGAAGAACATATCTGGAGGGTGTGAACCCGGGTTAATTACACGCCGAAAGTTTTTTACCAAATTCCCAAGAGGCTTTAGGGCAGTCATAAGTGTGGCCCGATAATCACACATTACATACCACACAATAATGATGGAATCCAAACTATCACCGTACGCTTATCATACGGTATACTATATGACAACTCTACAACCACCACCACATGACCACATCGTGTAATTGAACTAAAGCCTTTGAATCAAAATCTTCCGGAAAATGATACGTGCACCCTTAACTCCGCTTATACAGCAATATGAGCCTTCACAATCGATAAAATCTGCGCTAACTTGTCTCTGTATTCTGAGATAAAACGTTGTCCACCTCTTCGCTTTGTCGTATCGTCAACCACCCTCTGGGGTGGGTGTTCATGCAAGGAAGTGACAAATTCCGGAAGTGAGGCCCCCTTTGCTGGAAAAACCGCGCGTGCACCCCAACCCAAAAATGTCTCCACATAATTCGGCACGCCAAGCTGAATCGCCAATCCTAAAGGAGTGATGCCATTGTAATCTTCTACCTCCAGTAGCTGTCTTTGCTGGACTATTGGGTGATCAAGAACATTCTGAAGCAGCAAGCGGAGCTCCAGAAGCTTTCTTGGATATCCGTCTGCAACCGTATGGGAGGCTCTTTCAACTAGCAGATGGAGAATGGTACTGCGATGACCACCACTCAGCCCAATCTCCGTACTGGCTTCGCGGTCGAGAAACAGCTCTGCTATTTCCCAAACACCATCCGAGATAGCGTGGGCCAATGGTGTATGACAACACGTCATCTCACCCCACTCTGGTCTGTGGTTGGTTTCAACATTGGGATCTGCTCCCAAACCCACTAAGGCTAAAACCGCTTCTGTATCCTCAGAAATTGCAGCTAGTCGATGAAGCGGTGTCTCTCCCCGTTCTTTCTCGTGTAACTTTTCGGGGGCCCAGCTTGCAATAAGCTTAATTACCTCTGCTGGCACCCTTTCTTCGCAAGCATAGCTGAGAGGGTTTGTTGCGCGGGTACGGTGGTAAGGATGCCCTGCAGGCAAACCTTCGTCCAAGTCCAGGGCGGCACCATTCTGCAAGAGAAACTCGACCATGCTAACGACCAAGGTAGGAGCAGGGAGCTGCGAGGCGCTGCATGCTTTCAGCGCCCAGTGCAAGGGAGTCCATCTAATATCGGACAGTCGTTCATTGATATCTGCACCTCTTTTGATAAGTTGCTTCGCGAGCGGAAGATTTAAACCAACTGTGGCTCTACACAGTGGGCTTAACCGACGTCCACCAGTCAGGGATGCATTGGAAGGGTTCGGCAAGATAATGCTGTGGCGTGAAAGGGTATCCATGACTGCTGAATGTGCTTCTTCGTATGTCTCGCCGTGAACAATCCATCTTTGAAATCCTCTGAAGAACCCCCTACCAACTTCAGTGAACAATTCCTCCGCCTGCTCCTCCGAAAACGTTTGAAAGTCTTCTACTTTTGAAAGCAACGTGTCGACAATGTCGGCAGCAGCGATTGAGAGCGCAGCCTCCAGCTGGAACTGCTTCCCCACGGCACCACACGCCAGCAAAGTTGTAACAGCAGCTGAGTTTCGGCAACAACAGGCCCATAGCAAAGGTGTATCGTGTAAGACAAGTCCAAGGCAATCGAACACTTCAGCTGATACCTTCCTCGTTTTTGAGTTGATATTTGCACCGTTCTGAATCAACAGCTGGGCAATGTCACTCATTTCTGAGGCAGGTAGAAGGACGAGCCAATGGATCGGGGAGATGTTGCCGTGGTCATTGGTTGACGCGTCTGCACTATGTGAAAGCAACAAGCGAATAAGGTCCAAATGAGCACATCGACACGCTATATGAAGCGGTGTTCTGCCTTCAAAGCACGCGTTATCGATAGCTGCACCGTGAGCGAGAAGAAACTTCGTTGCATCCGTACTGCCTAGTACTACTGCGCGGTGTAACAAGAGATCTTTATCCACAATAGCTATGAAATCGTTCGAAGTCATTGTGTTTGACATTTCGCGAATCCTTTCAAGAAACATCTCAGGGACTTCTAGCTTTGAGTGTAGCGATCTTAGGGCCGAGTTACGCAAATCTTTGGTCCAGAAGATCCGCACTGCATTCGAAAAATACTCTTCCGAGGTTAAACTGTCCAAAAAAATCAAGTCATCCTCTAAGCCCGGGCAGTCCGGAATAATGGTAAGCGACGGAGGAATTGCCACCTTATTCGCCTGAAAAACTCTTTTGCCGGCAATAAAGGCATCTATGTGGCCACAAGATGCTGAATGCTCAAGCCACTTGAGTGCATCATCTGGATTCGCAAATGATACGTACCGAGTGGCATGGCAAATCGACAATTCGAACGCGGCTTTTCCTTGCTCCTGCTTTGTAACAGCACTTTTGGCAGTGAACTCAAGCTGAGCTCCCATTTGGTCTGGGATATCCTCGCTGCTGGGACTCACATGAGTCACGAATGGCAATATCTATGCGTAAATTCAAGACTTATTAGTGCAAATATGAGGCTCTCGGTCCTATGTTTCGCTTACAGAGAAGGAGGTCACGGCTTCTCTAACAGGTGTGGAGAAGGAGGGTTCAACAGTACGATCTGTCGAGACGCTAGAACATGTTTCTTAGATGTATGAATGATAAGGATTCTATTAAACTTACGATTCAACGCCCGCAAGAATTGATGTAATAGTTTGCCATCCCCCACTCAACCGCTGGTTTGGGATACTCAAGAGTGTATGCCGAAAGACCTCTCGACAAATACCCATGATTGTATGAGGGAAGAGTGCAACTTCTTCCAGAAAAGCTAGGGCAAGTTCTAATATATCCCGTCTTTCTGCTGTCAATTAGTTAGTGCAATCACTTTTATTTCTCTTCAATAGCACATACCTGCGGCTGAACTGCTGAGCGCAAGCCTAAACGGTTGTTGTTGTTGTTGTAATCATTTTGCATTCGGCCGCTAGCGGCCATGGCATTTATATACAGAAGACCCTATAACCGCTTCCGCGCAAATTAAAACTCTAAAGACCCCCGGAATCTGACAAAACCCGAAGCCCCGAAATTAAAACCCACACAGCAAAGTCGCAGCCAAAGCCCCCCGCATCTCCCCCATAACTTCTTGTTATCTTGGTCACTCCCTGAGTACAGTAACTTTTCCAGTACGGACCGGCTAAAAGGTGGGTGCTGCTCCTAACTTCAGACACAGCCGAACTCCCCTCCTCCATCAATGGGCATAGCTTCCCAAAGACTTGCATATAGTGCTTGACCCCCATTCCTTAAGCCCTTCTAATCCCGATTAGTCGCCGCCAAATTGTAATCCTCGCCAAAGCTCCCGCAGGGTCTCATTGAAGTTATTGCAGTGGAATACCCCAACCGGCCGAAAGGCCAGCAGATCGAGGGTCCAGAAAAGTATACTCCCTAGAACATTCACGGCACGCTGTTCATCATAGGGCTAATGGGTCGGGGGGGCGGATGGTGATATTATCGTAAGGTCTGGTCTCTCACAATTCTCTTCACTGAGCCCGGTTTGTCGTTAAATACTGGCGTAAAATGTTCGAAAGAAGGCGAGTGGCCCTAGAAGAGGGACTACCGATTGATGTCAATGCTGAGTGGATTTGGTGACGAGGTACACTCTGTTTTCGACCTGGTAACGTACTGGCAGAGCGGACACACACAGGAAAAGTTGTGATGAAGCCAAAGTAAAACCCCGCTTTGCCCCGCGAGGGGAAAAGCTTGGCAAAACCTGGCGGAGGGAGGTGTTGTCGAAGGTGTGTGTAAGCCTAAACGGTTCGCATTCCTTAAAATCCACATACCGTCTACCATCGCAAAACGCCTCAAATACCAAGAGCCCAAACGAAAACACATCACATAACTGAAGTTCCACTACCGGTATAGGATCCGTGTCTTGTCTGTGAACTTCCGGAGCATTGTAGATCCGCGTTCCACCGTAACGCGGGACAACATCGTCAAGCAAAGCATGCTCAAAATCCGACAGTTTTGCGGTAAACCTCCTTTCTGCCGCCGGATTGGTGAAGACGAGAACATTTTCCAGCTTTACATCGCCATGGACAATCATACTCGAATGCACTGCATCGAGTCCATCGGCTATATCGGCGCAGAACAACCGTTTTTCTTCCCATGATAAATCTCTTACTCTATCGAAAAAAGCCCGAGCATCACCAAATTGTGCAAATTCTACAACGAGCACTGGAGCGTATCCTGTTGCGTTCTCATCCCAGGAATACCCCAATAGCCGAGCAATGTTGGGATGATTCTTTAAAGGCGGATGGGAAAGAGTTTTGATTTCCAGCAGTACGGACCTGAGGCGACTGTAAAGCTCTTCTGCACCCGCACCAATAAGGACTTGATTTCTGGTCTTCGGAAAACGAAATTTTGTTCGCTTAACTGCAACAAACTCTGTATCTTTTCGGATTGTCGCCTTCTCTACCTGGTAAGTTGTACCCTCCCCTATTACTAAGCCGGTGCTATCTGGCAAGCTTATCGGATCAAGCTCAGAAGACAGGCTAACGTTTAGAAATTGTGACAACAGAGAAAGGTTTGATGGCAACGATGACTGTTCGCCCGGAAGGTGCGGTGTCAAAACAGACGATACAGTTCTGAGCCAGCTATCGGAGGTCAAAACAGACATGATTCGTTTGTTTGTAGTGATGGATTACTGTGAAGGGTGGCGGTAAATGAGACCTTTGTTTCCTTTTAAACAGATATCATTTACTTTACCAGCAATGTCGCGACGTACTTGACGTGGCATTGCAGGGCTGTCGACATGCATGTCGGGTTTCTATTAAGCCGAAAAGCGCAACAGCACGTCCCAATCTGCAGCGCAAATACTAACAGAACCTATACAGTCATCATGAATGCAGGACAGAGAGCCGCGTTAATCATGATAAGGACGAGCAAAAGATTCTATGATATCACAAAACATTTTGCCTCCCCAGAATATTAACCGTAGCATTTACTAGGATACTGCAGTCCGACTCTACGTTACACGGTCACACCGACGCTGTGGAGCATCAGGTTTCTTGAAGCCTTCGTCCTCTCCAATCCGTCTTATCTCAGCTCACCGATACTCTAGAATATAGAACTCCCATTTTAAGGCCAACTACTTATATCTAGACTTTCGGCGTACGGCAGTGTCGATTTCGAATAGTCCGGGTTTGGCTACGCTCCCAAAACCACCCGCCCACGATTGTGATAAAGCCCAATGCTGTGCTAAGTGCCACAAAAATCCATGTCTCTCTTCGGATTGTGAATCCCAGTGTTCCGGACCCCAACTGCACAAGGCCAGTGCTAAAAAACGCCTGAAGGATATTAGTTCCAGGCGGCGATGACACCAAGCGCTGCCACAGACTTGAGCTTACCGCGACGAAGTTTGCGGGCAAAAATAGCAGCGTGATGATAGCAAACACTCTCATAGCTCGGGCATCAATAGTAGTTGCCTGAGTCAGTTGGAGCGCCACTAGACTATCTGAAGACGCTGCACTTGCCAGCTCCTTGAGCGAATTGCCGTTATCGTGCAATATTTTGTCATTGCGGAAGTCAAGCAGCTTGCAGAGCTTATGACCATTAGCTATAGCCCAATCTAAGGAAATTTGTGGGGTACCAATTGACCCGTGCTATCCGTCAACTTCAATAGCATCTTGACCTGGTGCTCGTGTCCTTGCAATAAAGAGATCTGTTGTTGGTTCAGAAGCTGGAATTCTGGAAGTAAAATATCTCCTTGACCCTCGAGCCGATAGGCATGGCTGGAGAGAGCATGGACTACGTGTAAATTTGATCTGAGAATTGCAAGAGTTTTCTCCAATTTCCACCGCAGCTTTTCCAACTTTTGACATGCGGAGAAATCGGTCGGATAGTCCCTTCGGCCCGCCGAACATGCTATGTTCGAGAAACAGGCTGCATTTGACTAGGAAATACGACAATCGAGGTATCAGCATACGCAGCCAAAATGATAAATGCCATCAGCAATGCTGAGCGATGAGACCCACTAGTTCTGAGAGTTGTTCGCCCAAATAGTTGATGTACCACCGCCAGTTGCGCCCACATGCGGTTATATAGTGGAGATGCCAAGTCATAGGATTGAACTTGGAATCAGAATTGCCGGTTGAAATCACATGCTCTAAGTGCTGCTGAATCGCCTCTGGTAACCTTACCAAAATCCAGACCGAGGATTTACTCGAAAAGCAATAACGGTGATAAACAGCGAAGTTTCGAAAGGACCATGGGTCTTTGGTGTTCCTCCCATGAATTTCGACATGCCGCATATTATAACAGATTTCTAATTTCTGATGTTACAACAGGAATCCCGTATTCGATATTATGTCTGCTCACCGTAACCATCCGCCTGGTGAACCAGTGGGCGTGTCGCATCAGATAAGTTGAATCGGCTGAAGCATGCGGTAAAATGACTGTCCGTATTCGCCGTCTTGTATCCGAAACTGTTGATGAACTCAAGGAACGCGGGAGTAACCTTGTAAAAATGACAGAGCATACAAAACATCTCGAATGTCAATTTTAAACGACTCCAAGTAGTCAACTGGGATATCATGCTACGAATAAATTAACAATCAAACAAACGTTAACTTAATCGTTCTTGATTTTACAAATATGTTGATCGGCTCTTGTTTGGTATATTATCCTATACATGCGAAACTTGCAACGTCAGACTATGCTTTGCTAGGTATATAAGAACACGTTATCTGATCTAATTCGCGCAACCTAGTACCAGCCACCCGAACTATTGGAATCTCAAGCGGTTGGTAGTCCCGCTACTGCTAGTTTGTAGCTGGTAAAGCCAACAGCAGAGGCGGGTATGTCAGATCTGCAGCGAGCAAGGGTTGCTGAAATGTTTGAAAGAAGCTTGAATCACCTTCAAAAACGTGCCCAAGCTCTCAATTGATGAATGGACTACTTTAAACCCTGCGATATGTTCAGTGAAACTTTGTATATTCGCTAGGTACATATGATGGGTTGGATTCGAGCGTAATACCATTAGATGTACTTTCAGTCGGTGTAACCCAAGTTTCAAGCCGTATTTTACTTGGATCAGCTACGAACAGTGCCCCTCGGTTTTGCTCGAGCTGTTGCCGTGAATAATGAAGATCGTCCTGGACCGAGATTGGAACAGAATCTAGTGGGTAATTCTTCCACTTCTCCGATTGCAATTCTCCCCAATCCATGGCTCAAAGACTTGATGCTTGGTGAAGCTCTCTCATTCAAGAATGGTTCGTTCGGGGTGTTTGTTTCTGCTGTAATGGTTTTCGAATTCGTGGTCGCAATCGGTTCCAGTTTGTGGAGTCGAAGTTGAGTAAATATTTAAGTGGACAGTGCTTGTTACCCGGCTGTATGGAATCATACGGGGCTGAGTGAACACATTTCCCATCAGCACTCTTGAGTCGCCAGTGATGCCTAGCTTCGCCACTTAATCCCTCAAGGCGGCTGCACACAATGCTTTGAATTTACACTACTGGTGCGCTGCATCGGACCGGCACCGGTATCCGCTGCGTCATGTTAGTGTATCCCGAACAAGGTAAGTACTTAACATTGGAACTTCTATTTTCCTAACGTTATATAACGGTTCTAACTGTCCTCGGAAATTCCCGGAATCGTAATTCCAAAAGAGAGAGAAGTATTGCCCCCCACATCCCCAGCAGAAGCGTTAGAACAATTGGAACGGTTAAAACAGCGTTCCATAGATCCATAATCTGGGGCATCAGTTGTAAGAGCAGTTGCATGCCACCCGATAACAGGAAGAAAAAGAACATCCACCGCACGACCAAGTGACGGTTGTTCAACTTCTTTTCGTGCAGAATAGACTTTTGATAACATTTGCATAAATATATCATCAAACTGTAGCTGCGGCTCCTATCATACCAGCTAGTAGAGTACATCAATTGCAGGCAACCATCAATGGATGTGCATGCACATGCATATCGATATACCCTAGCATATCGTCACAAGACGAACCCCACATTCCAACCTACCAACCCTGGTTTTGAAGCCTACAGCGCTATAATATGCCAGTTGCTACTCGGCTAGGGCGCGAGAAATACAACTCAGAAATACACTTAGAACTCATCAGTAGAATTTCTCTCATAGCTGCTAAGACCTACACCACCCTATTCAAACGCAGAACGGCCACTGTCCCGAACTCCAGCTCCCGACTTCAAAAAATATGGCGAACGTCGTCTTCAGTATTGAGAATCGTTATATAAAGCGCAAGGAGCTTAATGCGCTCCTGGAGAAACTATTTGCAGATGATTTTGACGTTGAAGTGGGTAGCTTAGATTAATTGTACCTGGTGGTACACGCATGAATCCACTGACAGAATCACCAAAATAGGAAAAGCAGGATAGTCTGGTGATTGCAGCTCCACGAAAGCTCACAGCTGTAAGTCGCGACTTCGCATTATTCGATGCAGTTATGTTTTGTTGACGGCAGAAGAGGAGATTGAATCTGTCTCGTGGGGCGAGTAGCTAGATAGCAGATGTTGTATATACAAACATAACTTCAAATAGTGGATATTCCAATATCCTGCTTTTCAAGTCGTTGGAGCATATAAAATGTTCATTCACAGAAGCACTTCACAATTAGAGTACTCTACCAATGATAATCTACTTAGTGTTTTTTAGTCCGCATCCACTGCTTGATATGATCGATGAGGTGCACATATGACGGAGACTTCCGTGGCGACGTCTGACTGGTACGGACGCCAAAGGGTCCCATCGGTACATCGAAGAATGCATACTCAAGAATATTTGTCATCTTCTCCTCTCGCACAGATCCGGCAAACCTGCACATCAAGTCTAATTTTTTGATAACAATCGCGACAGCTCCATTGACGACGAACACTTCTTGAGCCTATTCCATATTCCCAAAGCCTTATACTCCCGAATCGGAAGCCATGAATTCGAAACCTAGTACAGACAGGTTTCGTAAAACCCTTGCTTCCATCCGGCATGAATCATCAGGCGGAAGATACTTCATCTCTCCATATGACCTCAAAGAGCAGGTGACCAAGGACCTTATCTTCGATACTGTTTCCGAATGCCCGTTTGCGGTGCAGCATTATCACCTCATTACTCAAAGAATTTTAGAGAGAGGCCTCAAACTGTTCTCAATTCTTGTCTGGATGGGTCAGGAAGACCATATGGTTCCATTCGTTGAACATGATGAATTGGATTCCAGATTGCCTATGGGAGAAGAGCAGGTTTTGCGCATTGCGCCGAGGCTCGAAAAGCGGTTTTGGGAGGAGGTACAATGGGAATTTCTTCCGCATATGTTCGTAAAAGGCGACTATCACAGGCGAATCCACGATAAAAGTGTCCTGCCATTTCTTGAGGAACTCTCAAGAGCGGAAGGTAGCTACGGGGAAATTTTGGAGAGTCGCATAACTCTTTCGCAGCAAACGTTCTTCCCCGACAAGGTTTGTACTTCGCTCCAGATCGATATTCAATTGTTTCTAACTCTAGACGGAACAGACGGAGCCAGTATTAGTGATCAGAAAGCGAATCAAGATGAGAAAACGCGAGGAGGCGGCTACCGAAACTTTTAAGCGAGAAGTGGAGTGCCTTGAACTGTTACGTTGTCTTTCTCATCCAAACATCGTTGAGCTGCTTTGCTCTTATACCTATAAAGGCCAGCACAACCTTCTGTTCCCCGTTTTTCCGATGGATCTCGATCTCTTCCTGAAGCAACCGGATAGGTTTGGAGAGTTTCGACAAAACACTACATTTTACAGCGCCCTGCAAGGACTCGCTTCCGCCATCGATGCTGTTCATAACCTCAGCCTGAATAAACAATCTCACCATGTTCAACTATCGCGGATTGGATACCATCACGACATTCGACCGAAAAACATTCTTGTCAGCCCAACCACTTTTCTCCTTGCTGATTTTGGCCTGGCCCGCCTGAAACCGGATGACGAAGACTCTCGGACAGGCTGGAAGTCTGGTGCCGGTGATTACATTGCTCCGGAATGTATGGACGAGGATTTCACTCACCAGAAGGTTGGCCGATCCATTGATATATGGTCATTCGGATGCATGGTTATCGACATTGCTACCTACATTGAGCGCGGACCAGACGGTGTAAGCGAATTTCACGAACAACGGCTTACGCCATCCTCAAAGGGGAAGTGGAAAAACCATCGCTTTTTTGAAGATGAGGATATCAAGCATGCAGTCATCGAATGGCTGAAGGTCCTCTTAGCGAGACCGGTTGACAAAGGGGTTCGAGGATTGGTTAGGTTAGCCCGACAGATGCTTCAAGTTACATGGTCGCAACGACCAAATGCTCTGCAAGTTTCTCGGATTCTCTCACATTTGAGCATCAAGGCCATGTTTCAAGCCACAGAGCATGCACTGGAGCAATATATCAAGAATTCACAACACATATACGGTGAAAGTACACAGTTTGGGAATATGATGGATATATGGTTCGAAAACGAAAGGCTTAAAGCATGGGGGGTTGTTCTTGGGATGCAGACCGACCAGAAAGACTCTATGATATTCGAAGAGCTACTGAAGTCCTCGCCGGATATATACACGTCATTCCTATCTACCCTCAAAAGCATTTACGATATGTTAGAAACGCCCAAATTCTACCAAAATCGCCCTCCGTCTATGGAAGCTATGGAAGTATCTGAGATTGTTTCCACTCCTTCCCCTCTTGGTGATGGAATCCGAAAGCTTGTGCAAAGTCTTTGGGATCTCGTTCCTTCTAGCTCCCAAAAGCGGATGGAGCAGGCGTGGCGACAGTCATCACTCGATACGGATGATTTCGACATACTGAGAAATGTTGAAGATGTCACACGTACGATGGAAACACCATACTCGGATATTGGTGCCCTTGCAGCTATGAAAAGGTTGCAGCTAGCTCTTGAATGTGAAATTGATACCGGCAGTCCCGAGAAGAAGCGGCTTCTTTTGACAACATCAAAGTTTCAAAGCACTGGCTATCTGAATCAATTTGAAATCGGCTGGTACCAAATACCGAATGTCAATTACCAAACAACCCCCGAAGGAAATCCCAGGTTTACACCGAATTCGCGCCAGCAAGTATTGGTGGAATGGGTGCTCTATTCAGCAGCGTGGGATGGACAGTCAGACCACGAAAAAATCACGAAGATTGGAGCGCTCGCAGAGTTACTTCATCAGCCGAAGCCGAGCAGTGTCCGTGTTCTGGATTGTTTAGGAATCTTCCCACCCACTCCTGGATCGGGCCATCAGGGTTTTGGGTTTGTGTATGTCTTTCCGCCTACAAACCGCCCAGACGCAGTAAACCAGCCAAAAACATTGCGGAAACTCTTCTCAGAAGAACCGTTGCTAGGAGACAAGTTTGCCATTGCGCAGTCACTTGTGCTCAGTCTGTACGAGTTGCACATTGCCGGCTGGATACATAAGAGTATCCATTCTGGCAACGTGTTATTTTTCCAGTATAGCGACAAGATCGCCCCCGAAACTCTAGGAGCGCCCTATTTGGTCGGCTTTCGCCATAGCCGACCTAACGGTAAAGCCTGTTATACTGAGGGACCTGCGGAAGTCCGTACGGGATATGAACATCCCGACTACCACTCCCGATCCGATGGTCAGGAGGTTCGATTTCAAAGAGCATATGACTACTACAGCATCGGCCTGGTTTTACTTGAAATTGGGTTTTGGAAGCCTTTGTCTTCTTTCAGAGACCGACATCCGAAGGAAACAGAAGAAAAGTTTCGAGACATTCTCATCCGGAAATATGTTCCAAAGCTAGGGCCAAAAATGGGCTCAATCTATAGAGATGCCGTTGCTGCATGTTTACAAGGGGTTTTTCCTACCATCGAGGAAGGTTGTTTGGTAGATAGTCTGGAGGGTTTCTATTGGGCTGTGGTGACGGAGTTAGGGAAGTGCAATGTGGGGGTGTAGGCTACCTGAGAAGTATATTGCTTTGTAGCAAATCAAGTTCTACCTGCTAATATAACCTCGAAAAGCTGCGAGGACATAAGATTATTTTGCAGTCGACACGAACCACCGATATAAGCAATCGAAATCAGACCCTCATTACCAAGACGCTGTGATGGTTTCATTTTATTCTTTATTTAAATTTCTGCGTTCATTCTTACTGGAAAGTGGTGAAGATATACGTACGGGGGAGTATGTAGGGGTTTATTGTTGGAGGTGGCAAAAAACTTGCATTGTAGTGAAGTGTCACGAGTTTTTTCGCTGTGAAATTCGGTTACTGTACTCTCACACTCGCCCCGCGCCACCAACAACCGAGTTGTACAAGTACACAGAGAGTACAAATAGACAGGCAGATGACAATATTATCCAGCCGTGCCCCCGGCACCAAGCCGATGGCGGTATTTTACGCACAAACTGACAAGACTCATTTCACGAGGCAACCACTACCACATAAAGTGTGACGAAGTGCCACAGAACTGAAAATAATTACACCTACATTTTATGCACAAGAATTTAACATTCCTCAGTAAAAGACTACTATATTTCTATATTTTAACTATATGGTAGAATCTCTTTATTAGTTATTGGTCACTGTACTCAGACCACTGGGAAAAATGACCTTGTACAGCGTGTAGTTCATCACAAACTGTTTTTTGGATGGTATTCTATAGGAAATTTGACGTGTGGCACTATGAAGTTGTATGTACCTGCACATAGACATGGATAGTATGATATCAATTGTAAGGGATGATTATGGAGCGCGGACACGCGGGAAATGGTGCAACGCCTGTGGAGTTGTGGACTCTTGTTAAACGTCAAATGATCTACCCGATGTTCTCTGAATGTCACGCTCTCAGATTGTTAATCCGCCGCGCTATTCTCGAGCAGCGGCGAATTTTGTGTTTTTAGAGCGAGTTAGATCTTAGAGCATGCAGTCGAGTGCAATTGGGAGCATAGAGACGAGTGCACTTAGATACACAGACCAACGGAGTAGCGGGTGGGGAGTGGCATCTGGCGGGTGGCCAAAATCATGATGGCGGTCGATCCGAGTCAAACTATCGGTATGAGCCTTCTCTTCAGATGCTGCCAGCACTCTGCTGGATCCTATGAGCTGCGCGTAGCACAGCTTATAGTCGATTTGCTGCTGCAATATAAGCCAAATTATAAATATGTTCCGGCCTCGTTGTCAAGTAGTTTACTTTGTCAAGAGGCCGACCCACTTACCAAGTGGCCCGTCACTTGACCAAGGGCCCACTTTGTAACTGGGTTGACCTATTTGTGAAGTGGAAGAGTCCAGTTATCAAGCAGTGTACTTGGTGACTGGACCTGACCAGTTGTCAAGTGCATGTCAATCAGCAAAGTTAATGACCCCTATTACCCAGCACTCCCAACTGGGATCATCTGTTGCAGTATAGTCTACCAATCTGATTCCAGCCCATCCTATTTGGGATTGGGCTGTCTAAACACTTACTTCCACCCATTATTCCGAAAGGGCCTGGCTGGCCGTTGAGCTTCGATGGCCTTTTTAGACGCCCGGCCCATTCGGAATCTACCTCCACCCCCTTTAATACTGGTCTTGTAAACTATATTAGAAGACTGCTCAGTGTTCCTGAGCGGCCCGGCAGGCCGGGCAGTCATGGCCGCCCACAGATCAGGCCGACTGGGCCTGGCCGCTTAAGAACACTGAGACTGCTCAACCCAGTATTTGTTACTCGAGTTAGGTAACCGATAACTGTAAACCAGCCAATTTGTTCTCGTCATTGTGTATAGAGAGACTGATAAGCAATCAGAAAACACTACCGCTTCTAGACTTTACTCTCAGCTCCCACTACTTCCAACAAACTTCTCATTTTTTATTACCTTAGTAGGAACCCAAGTTGACTCAAGTAGCAATTATAGATCTTTATAACTGGGCCAGCTTAAAAGGTGGCCCTGTCACCAAGTTCTCCACTTGGCCAATGGACTGGGCCTGCTTGTCAAATAGGCTGACCCAGTTGCAAAGCGGGCCCCTTGCTAAGTGGGCCAGCTACTTGACAAAGTAAATTACTTGACAACGGGGTCGGAACAAATACAACTGTCATACAATTTTGGGCATGGTATTTTTCAACCGACAAGAATAACGTCACAGACAAGAATAATGTTACAGATGTCATCAAAAGATAATAAATGTTAGCAATGTCTTTCCTAAAAGGTGCTTTCTACAGCTTACAAGAGGGGAGATGTAATTGATATTTGAAATAACATCAAAAATTGCAAAACGTCACTTATCCATTTGAAAAACGTTATCAACGCTATGTTTGTATGATGGGGTGGGCCATCTACCAAACAAGTTACCACAAACTTCGTCACACTCAAATACACTTCGTACAATCAGAGGTTCTACTAGCTTGGCTGAGTGTACTGTGTTGGGATGATGGGAATTAGCGAAATGTAGTATTTTATAGAGAGAGACCAACAAGAGATGGTTCATTCTTTGTATGTAGCACAAATGTTGAAACTTTGACGCGGGTGCTGAAATTCATAAGTGATGTTATTTGCATGGGATGGATGAACACTAGCAAGAAACAAGTAAGTCGTGAATGGGAGCCTGTTTGCAAATGCTTGCCCGTTCGTAAGATGGACTGTAAATTTTGCGAACCGGTCTCTACAGTTTGCGACCTGCTGGGGTCGCCGATGGCTCGGAATATATACATGGGAGGAAGCGCAAGTAGCCCGGAGATAGCAATCCCAATACCGAGCAATAAGAGCCAACAATAGAACATGTCGACAAGGTTCTCTAGCTTGGCTGTCCAGAATCACGCTCGACCGGAGTACTTGCAGCAAACTAAGAATTAAGCTTGGGGTATTATTGTGAACATAAGAGACCACTATGAATCCGCCCAGGTTATCTTGTAAACGTCTCGGGTGATTCCTCTTGTTGACGCAACCGCTCTTCGAGCCTTCTTTCTTCCTCTCTAATCCTGTTTTCCTCAGTTTGCATCCTGGCCTCTGCCTCCCGCAAGCTTCGGAGGTCTTGTAAAGCTTGCATGCGCTCCCCCGCTTTCCGCTCTTCCTCCTCAATCCACTCAAGCTCCTCCGAGGGACTTTCTGGACGTAGCACTGCTGGCGGCGACCGATCCACGATCGTGTCGTAACGCCGCGGAGCGGCCGTAACGGCGGTAGTCTCCCCTGGGTATTCTTGCGGTAGCTCAATTCTAGTAAGCTCCGGAGGAATGTTTGGAGGAACGGCCACAGGGGTATACGTCTCGACTGGATGATAGTGATTCGGGATGGCTTCGGTATCCACTTGCTTCTCTGCCCCCGTCCAAGCAATACCTGTAGGATCTGAATGACTATTCGCTTCTAGTTCCTCGCTACCGGAGGGCTGTGCTCGTCGGTGTCGACGCCAGCAGAAGAATATGAAGGCGAGAGCAAGCAGAACTACAACGCCGACCACTGGGCCAATGATTTTGGGCAGAGTGGAAGACTGCGCAGAGGTCGCCTGATCGGAAGCAGAAGCAGAAGCGGACGCCGATAGATTGGAGGTAGCCCGCTCGGACGCGGCAGACACCGATGGACCCGAGGTAGTCCGCCCAGACCCGGTAGATGTGGGTATTGTAGTAGCTGCCACACTTAGGATAGAGGTTATCGAAGTGTGTGGTAATTGTGGGATTCGGAGAACCAATGAGGTCGCCCGCAGCGCGGATGTGCACCCGTTAGGTCGACTAGATGGACAGCACTGTGTTGACGAGCTTATGACCGTACATGGTCCAAATTGGCAGTAGTATCCAGATGTGCAGCAAAAGTATCCGTGAGGGATACAATAACCGTTACATTCGTCATATACTAGGGCATATTAGCATAGTTTAGGCAGCAGGGACAGGTGACGGACAGCCATTACAAAGTAGGGATTGACGGCGGAAAACTTTAAGCTCCCAAGGGCTGGTGGTGGGTGCGGTTGTGGGTTGGGGTTGCATACTTTTCCGAAAGGCTTCACTTAGATGAATCGGCCCAACTCTTCGGATGATATGTTGGTGCTTAAATCGATTTCATTCCTCCAAAAGCAAACAAAAACCAGCTCTAGACCGGTGGATCTTCCAGAAAGCGTTTACAATTTGTAGACAGGTGGTAGTACAACATCTTTAAGGCTGTCAAAAGTAGCGTGTGGACGCGAAAAGTGAGGCTGATCATGGGGTTTCCATCCATAAATATGTGCATGCATTCATGCACATATTCTTCGGCTGCTCCTGTTATTAGTTAAGAATCCTCACTATAGGGTGTGAGACGGGGTTTTCAATTCGTCACGATCTTCATTTGGTCACACACAAGCTTGCCACCGAAACCTGTACAACCATAAATCCCCTCCAATGCAGCCATATTTGGAGTAATGTCCGCATCTGCAGCTATGCAAGAGAATTCCTCTGTGAATGCGCGATCTTGTTGAGGAGTAAATCTTGGCAATTGGATATGTGGACGTCCGGGTCACTTCCGCGCTTTGAATATCACACGCGCATGAGCACTGGGGTGGAGATCTGAAGCTTAATTCCTAGCAGTGCTGAAGCCGCAAGATTCCGGGCTTCGCTAGAGTTACTTTAGAGCCCATTGAGCAATGGGCGTCATTACTCTAGAGGCGAGTGCGCCACCGTGGGAGGACCGGAGAACGGCGAGAGAATCAGCGGCGCTAGATCAACATAGGTGGTGGGGTACAGGTACTTAAGTACTTAAGTAATTATTATGGTGGAATTGGATCCAATACTAGATGCCAAGGGATCCAGAATCAGACACCCAGAGAGCCAGTTTCAGAAACTTTTCCACCACGCTAAAATGTCACATTTGATCTCTCTCCCGGTCTGCAATCTAGATTATCTCGCTACGTCGCGAAAAGATAATTTTTCACAGGAACCCACTGTGGGCCCGTGGGAACCGCAAAAACAAAATTCGAGATCCAAAGTTCAAAGCTGAAGTGAATGGAGTAGGAGAGTTGCTTTAAGAAATCCTTGATAACTCTGGTATTGCACACTGTAGAGTTGAAGTAGAAGAATATTCACATCAGAGTTCATGAATGCAAGAATGAGCGGAAGTAGGTATAATTGTGAAGGTTACATGTGCCATTACTACCCATCGGAGTAGATAAAGCTCGAACAGTGCCTGCTAAATGTTCTTAGATGCAGAAAGAATGACGGTTGGCTTCTACCCATTGTCCTTAGAGTCTCCATCTTTATATAAAAATCATGCTTCAGGTCTTTTTACTGAAATCGATGCTGTGTTTTTTACGCTAGTGATTCGTCAGATTTAACGAGTAGTTTAGGTACGTAGCCGGTAATCTTGTATTCCTTCGTAGTACTTCCTTTAGAGTATTAGTAGAGTATACTGGGATAGCAGTAGCACTGACAGGATCGATAGAACGAGTTTACACAACGAGTACTGGCGGCAGTCTACCCGGGTCACTGGTCCCAATAATCGCCTCACTTCTTGAACAGCAGCACAGGGCGTTCGCGAAAGCTGGACAGCGACTCCCCTAACCAGGTGCACATATTCCATCTTATACCTGCATGCGATCCTACAATCCACTTCGGTGCTATGGTTAGGGAACCCGCAAGCTTGCTTGGGTCACGTGATGAGGGCCTGCAGCCCTACCAAAAAAGTCCAAACAAGAAAAACTCTGTTACATGCTTCTTTTAAGTGTTCTCTACAACTTGACAACCCAATTACTTTCTTAGCTGTGGTTGTAGAGAAAAGGGATTTGAAAAGTTGAGTTTTTTCCTATTTTGTATGGGGACTCTGGCAATGTCAAAAAAATGCCCCTAAAATAAGTACATAAAATAAATAAATAAAAACTTGTCAAATAATTACTGTAAAGGGCAATTTCCAGGGGCTCAGATCGAATTTCATAATCTCATTATGATTAGGAGTTCTTAATCTTATAAGGGGTGTGAATCGATGCATACGGGGTTTTCGGCCGATACGGACTCCCGGAAGAACAGTGCACCCCCTTGGGAAAATGGCTGCCTAAGAATTCCTAATTTAAGCATGTTGCACGACTTCAAAGCGCATATACCATTCGACAGGATTGGTCGCATTAACGCGTTACATCTGTTAAGATTTTATAAGTGTGGCTATCTCCAAGTCCAATGGACACAGGAGGGTAATACTTAGGAATGGGAAGCCCGGGAGCCAGAAAACGTGGCAGCAGGGTTGATTAAGTGGCTGGGTTGCTCTTTTTGCCCAATCGGGGTAACCACAAACTCAATCATTTCCTGCGCGTCTACCATCCGCAATATTGCATTGGTACACTAATTTCAATGACAAACTTTATGTAAGATATGCGTAGAAACATAGCCAAAGCGAAAGGGGATTATACGCACAGAATTTCCGGGTTAGGTAAGGGAGGGCAATCCGGCCACTTGTGCATGTATAAGAGGCTGATGACAAAAGAACTCGGTCAGTCGTGCGACGTGCCCACTTCATCCGAGGCATCCAGACTGCCCTCCGTATTCAGCAGTCAGGAGAAATACAGATGAGTAGACGAGCAAGATTGATCCTGTCGTTCGTCTTCGCCAGGTCAGATTGCGAAGACTGGTACATTTTCATGTACTCTTCTGCCTTGTCGGGAAGCACCAACTATGTCAGATCTCCCTTAAACGCGTAACGAGCGTATTTATTTGTGAGGATCACCATCCGAATAAATAATTTTTTCTTGATAGATACAGATGAGGAAGTATCTAAAAAAATGAGATCAACTAGAGCAGTTTATCTCGCAGTGATGTACCTTTAATGCCTCTTTGGGCTCCTCTTCTCCAGCATCCTCACCAGCATCCTCTTCAGCCTCCCGAGCATGCTAAGACGCCATACCGAGGAATTCCGCCGCGTGCTGGGCCAGAAGTTTAATTACCGGCTTGCCCGTCCTTTTCTGCTGACGCTTGCACTCGATGGAGAGCCTTCTCTTCTCAGACTCATTCACCTAAATCTTCTGTGTAGTAGTACCTTTGACTTTGATTAGCGCACAACTGCCATCGATAGCCGTGAACGCTCTATGTTCGTGCTGAACCTTTGCAGTGTTACCAATCGGTCCAGCCAACCGGCTGGCACTTGAAGGTATGCCTGAGGGCCAGGCCGGATCTTGAATTGTCAATATCTATACAGGCCCGGCCTAACAAATACTCAGCCGCCAGGCATATATGCACCGCCAGGTACCGGTGGGGACTGCATGAACTTGTATAAGACTCGTGTGTTCTGCTCTTTTCAACATTAAAATTCGTATTCATTGCCGAGAGGTACCCGAAGTACCTGCAAGCATTCTCGCAGGTGCCGCCCTTGGCACAGTCCGGCCCGGTACTTCCTCCCAAAGCTATAGTCCGGTCCAGTGGAATCCAAATCCTGACCGGACTGACTGCTTGGGAACACTGAACCTTTGTCGACAAATGGCACCCCGGTGACGGTGACTGCCTTGTTGGTCTCCGGAGTGCCCCCTAAGGCAGTCACTAGCGAGCAATATGCCGCGATGAGCATTTGAGTTGCTACCTCGGGAATGATTCATTCGTCGGCATCGTCTTCTTCGTCGATATCTGCAGCTAGCGTGTAGATATCGTACTGTGAACCTTCGGACGAGCTGAGTTCCAAAGTGTCTTCTTCTTCTTTCTCCTCCTCGTCGCCGGATATCTGCTCTGGAGCACCTTTGCCAGCCCCAGTCCTCCTCAGTCTGTCGTATGTGAGTCCTGCATCAGATGCGTCGTGTGGCCGCATCACTTCTGAGAGTAGACCCCAAAAGCTGTCTAACGATCGTGCTTTCTAGGCAATCTCAAACCGTGACTGTCCAAGGAGCTCTGTACGGGTGTTGAATAGACGCAGCTCGCGCTCCAGCTTCTCTGGTATCTGTGGTGCACAGCAGACTGATAATAACTTCCGAGCGAAGTCCGGTGCATGCCCCAGATTGCTATCCGCTTGTAACACTCGAAAAATCATGAACTGACGCTGGTCCCATTTGCTGCCCCGTAGTACAAGGTCGTCTGTAGTTACGTCGGCGTATGATTCTTCATCGGAGGAGTCGTCGGTTGTGTTAGCGTTCACTTTAGAGTTAAATCGGTCGACAAACAGCTGGACGGTCTTTGGCCACTTATTGAGTTTGGCCTTGGTCCATTTCTGACGTTTACCGGAAACCTCCATAGCGAAGACGAATGGCTCGGGTGCCACAAGACTTCCGTTAACATCCTTCTTCAACCGCGGCCATCTCATATACGAGTGTGGTTCAGGCATCTCAATGGTCCGGGCGACTACAGTCATTCAGGACCCGACATCACGGCCCCGTCCCGGGGATCATTTCTGGGACCTGATCCGTCCAGGGCCCCGTACGGGTACCTATAGGAGCCGGCGGCTACCGGAGGTGTGCTTTCGGTAGTGACGCCGGTAGTAGGCTTTAAAATTAGCACCGGTGCGGTGATGAGCCTTGAATTTCCCCTATCAAGCCCTGAAAATAACGGTGATAGGCCTTAAAACAAGCGGCTGAGGGTGGTTTGTGATGTTGAGGAGGATAACCTGAATACGAAAATAGTATAAATAACATGATTTCCACCGCTTCTCACAGTTCAATCTGTATTTCGCGGAGACTACGGGCCCTATAGGGGTCTAGTCTAAGAAAAATTTGCCCCGGTCTCAAACGGTCCAGAATTCTGTGCCCCGAAATTACAGTCCTGTCTCGGGCAGATCCTTGCCCGGACGGAACGGACTATTGAAATGCCTGGTGTGGTTCTTTGGACTCTTTTCTAAACTCCATCTGAAGGCTACAGGTAAATTAGCCAGGTAGCAGAACTTCGCGATATTCAAAACCCAGCTTAAGTGCCCTTAGTTTTTGCCGATTTTTCATATGTACCAAGATGACGGACAGGCGACGCCTGTCGAGCGAGGCATTTATATCACCGGTATACAGCGGAATTAAGAGATCCTAGTGATCCTGCATTGGCTCTATTGCAGTGCTGCAGTCTGTCTGAGCAAACCCAGCACGACTACGCTGATTTTTTTCCAGTTTGGTACTCGTACATGTAGAATAGATGAAATTTCGCCATCCATGATGAAAATCCTCATTCCACCTGGGAAGGAGATGTGGGTCGTGTGCACGAACTGGTCGGTTCAATTTAGCTTCATTTAAGTGCGCGCTGAGGAGCCCAGTTTCTAAAAGCGTAACGAGGAACGCAATGGCGCAAAAAAGGATGTGAAACGAAACGAGATGTTGGGAGCATTAAAGGTACTGACCGCCAAATGATCGCATGCCAAAACACAGATGATACGTGCAAGCACTCCACCTTTGACTCCCTTGCTCACAAGACCCTAGTGTTCCCAAGCGGTCAGATCGACCGCCCAGTGATCTATAGATCCATAGACCGGTCTGGTCCGCGAAGCCGCCCTTGGCATAGACCGGCTAGATCAACTATCGGGCGAGCCTGGATGTCTATAGATATCTATCTTGGCATAGACATTTGATGATATCAATGGTATCTGCAAATGTCTACAGATGCCTAGCGCTTAGTAGAAAGCGGTGGATATTTATAATTATCTACCATATCTGGGAAATGCAGATTCAAAGCATAAACTATAAAGTGCAGGCTTCTCACACTCAATTCTCATCCAGAAATTATCCCTAACCTGTACCATCTGTAGATATCTATAGACTGGCTAGATCAATGTCCGCAGATCTATAAACTGGTCAGATCACAATTTCCAAAGCTGTCCTTGGCAAAGACCGGTCCGGTCGAAGGCCATATCTGACCGGACTGACCGTTTGGGAATACTGTAAAACTCCGCCCGAGCGATTCTTTAGACAAAGCCCTGAGGCATACGACCCAATTGCTCATTCCCGCCAATTCTCGGTCTGGCAGTACTAGGAGGCTTGCAGCCGCGTCGGCCACCTGCTTCTATGGGACTCTAGAAATTGTACTCAAGTATTTTCCCCATACTAAATGGTGCCCGGAAAATGCTAGGCCACAATTACCTTGTATAAACTTGATATTTCCCCATAGTACCTGGGTGATTTCTTCCAATTGCTGTGTATTTTCCCACACAAACTTCAGTTTCCTGCGATTTTCCCCCCAATTTCCCTCCTATGTGCAACATCTAATTGTGTGTAAATACATTGGAAATTATTGGTTATATGGGAAAATACATGCCAATTGTTTGGAAAATGCATGAGAAAATGTGGTGATGTTTGTAGACCAGTGAGTCATGGTGTTGAGGTTTTCATTTGGTTCTGGAGACCATATTTTTACTTCTCTCCTCAAGGGGTTGTAACTTCTCGGACTTACAATTTGGATAAAAGTCATTTGGCGCAGTTTCCGGTGTTTCCAGCTGTGTGTGTTGCCGTATTACAGTGGTAACCGCGGTGGTGGCTGCGGTGATGATGGTGATGGCGGTGATGGCAGTGGTGCACGTGGTGGAGGGGTGATGCGATGACAATAATATAACGATGGCAATGGTGACACGTACGAGCCCAATTTGTCCCAATTCCTTCATACCGTTTCCATGTCATTTCCATCCGGCAATTGGGAGGAAACTAACTGGTAAATACTCATTTCTATGGCGGGAAAGTGTATATTCCATAAATAAAATTTCCTACAATTTCCCGGACCCGATAGAGTGCGGTTCCGAAGGTGTAGCGGCCTTCACCATGCCGGAGAGTTGATCGACCGCTAGAAGCAGCCGTAAGTGACTGTCTACCGTAGTACGCGCTAACTCAGCACCCAATTCGTTTTGGCATGGGTCCAACGACATCCTAGATGCGACATAATTAGAACCACGAGGCCTGAACCTGCTATTTCCACCTAACAGCTTAAAAATTGCGAACCTTTGCAACTCACGATAAGATGCTGAGAAGTAGAGCCGCCATAATGGTTGACCATATATAGTTTGGTGGTCCACGGTCGTGAATTCGTTCCTGGTGCGATATATAGCTTCAACATTGAGCTCAAAACTGAGAAATGGGTATTCTCTCATTAGGTCACTGGACACGAGGCAGGCAGAATTTCATCTTCCTCGATCTGACTATTTGTAGCCATGAAACTGTCCACAATAAGAAATTATATGCACCACGAAGGACGCGCCTAAGAGCACTATGCTGCAAGTCGACTCGCCGATCGACATACAAATCCGCAGCTTCGTTGAATGCAAGCAGTAGGGTAGGCAAGGCGGTGTAATTATCAGGTATCAGCTTTATAAGCGCACTCAAAGGTTGTTATAGGATTTGGATATGCGCCTTCGAATTCTTATAGTTCTGTTTAAAAAATGAGTAAAACAGGATGTTATAATGAGTAGCAGGGGGACATATAAAGGTGTGTTCCTAATCCTACTCAGGCTCTATGGACTGGATTTCCTTCATCCAATGAATTGCATATTGAACGACTTGCTGGCAGACACTCACGCTGGTGCGTGGGGACTCTTAGACGCCGATTGGATGATTGGAGGATGCTGTGTTGGCGATATTTCTGCGTCCCATTCCCACGGCAAGATCTCAGCTTCTTGCTCCCACTTTTTAACAGTGAGGTCAGTGGGTTCGATGAAGGAGAGAGCCGGGACCGTAGGGTCGTCATGGCGCTCAGCGGATTAGCAACGGCTCGATAGTAAGTAAGTAGATAGCTAGATACTAATTCCTTAAATTGAGGTAGTGATGGAGCGAGGTCCCAAATGAAATAGATACCGATAGGATAGTAAGGGTGAAAGGAGAGGAACGAAATGTGGGAGGTAGGCTAAGCGATTCGGGCTATTGTAAATCGATACCCTTTTCGGTTTACTGGACTCGATGCTGGACGTAGAGTAGTCTCTCTGCACCTGAGCAGTAGTACGAGACTATACCGAACGAACCCTATTTACATTTAACAGGGTAGAGAAACTATCTTCCTTTCTCCTCTCCTCAACTCACTTAAAAAAAATAGCCTATCAGCTGTTCCTTTTTTCCCCGTCAACTTCCTCTTCTCCCTTATCCACAATGTCTCCATGACGCCCTATCCTACGGCAAAAAGAAAATCTACTTTCTAGAAGCAACTATACAGAGCTTGCCTGTAAATATTCCCAGGAACATCATGCAAGGCGCATCTGTAAACAATAATTTCAACTGCGGACCGATGTGGAATTCTGATGGACTGTTGCCGCACTGCTCTGACAGGTGCAGATTATGTGCAGGGTTAGGTGTATTTTGAAGGTTACACGGGCCAACATGAACCAAATCAGGCGAAAATAGACAACCTCGTCTCGAAAATAGCTAAAAACGTGTCAATATTGGATCTGGGCTTTTTGTGCCGCTTTATAACTCTGAATAGCTACAGGTGAATACACAGCCAAATTTTGATAGTTTCTTATACTGAACCCATGGCATGGGAACGGACATCCAAAGCAAGCAGTCCGGTGAAGGACTTCTCAGTGTAAATAACAGCCACAGTTGACGAACCAGATATGCTGATGGATCTTAAAATCCGGAAGTGCAGGTCGTACTAATGAAGCATACTCGCGTCTGGGGGTAAAGGATCGGACGCTCCTGTTCTGGTATTAAATTTTGCTGTGAGTCAAGGGTGTCAACAGGGGGAAATCTGAGGTGGAAGTCAGTGCACTCTCCAGCTTTACCATTTTTGCCATTATTCAGATTGCACTTTACTTAAAGCTATGTGTGGACACCCTCAGTTTTACTGTTTCTGTGTGGTTGTTTGCCAGAACGGGAGCGTCCGATCCTTTACCCCCAGACGCAAGTACTATCTGGTACAGGGACAACCGTGGTTCGGAACCCGGAATTCGGATATATTGGAAATATTGGGGAGGTCCATTATCAAGGTTCCGGGGTCTCGTACTCTACGTACTTAGAGTAAATCAGCCCCTGCTAGCACTGTTGTCAGAGGCAACGCTAGTGATGGGAGTATAGCTTGTGAATAAGTTTAACAGAGGGACCACGCTCCGGTCGCAGGCTTTTCAGCCATCACTCCTACACTTCACTCCACCCCGAACGAGCAGAAAGCGACGAGGAACGAAAAATAAAAGGGCGATATTTACTGAGGGGAACTCATGGATAGCCCTTTGATGGTTGAGGCAGAGGATGGATATAAAGTTGTTTTGAGCACACGAAGTATTCCTTCTCCAGTGCTTAAATTCATCGAGTTCATCGCTGTGCTTTCTTTCCACTAGCTAGTTATCTACTAAAAGTATAGATAGCTAAGTAAAGGAGAAGAAATATATAACATTTAGTATGGAGGCGGCTTCGCCGCCTTAGGGAGAGGTGAAATGGCCCAGATAGACTGTCTCCAGTGAGCTCCCAGCTAGTCCAAAGTCATCGTAACCAGCTAACTCCAAGCCTGCTGAGAGTTTGCATACCTAGGCTGCTTCTCGTGAGTTCATCTCTATCGTCTCCAGTCTCCTCCCAGCTAGCCCTGAGTCACCATTTCCAGCCAGCTTCCAGTGAGCCTATCACTACCGTCTCCAGTGATCTCCTAGACAACTCTAAATTGCCATCTCAAGCCAACTTCCAGCGTGTTTATATCAACCGTTGGCAGTAAGCCCCCAGCCATTAGTAGCCGAGAGTCACTATTCATATGGGGTCTAATAACTCGTACGAACTCGTTGACTCGGCGGAGAAAGAAGTCTATTCGCGTGTGTAAACAGGTATATGATGTCTATCTACTGGAACGCTTCCATATCCCCCCTCCACTCCGTCTCCCCATACCCCTGCGCTCCGAAGTGCGCTTCGCAAGTGTGCTGCTTCCCATACCTTCCAAATGTGCTTCCCAAGTGCACTCCCTAGTACGTTCCCTAAGTGCACTTCCTGCTAGTGGTGGCGGCGAGAAATGGATATGCCCACTACACCGGTGATTTCATGCCGGCCAGCTCAGTCATCATCTCCAGTCATCATCTCCAGTCAGCTTACGATGAGTCTATCTCTACTGCCTTCAGACAGCTCTCGGTCAGTCTAGGGTCATCATTTCTAGCCAGTCAAGAGTTATTGTCCTCTTCCTGCTTTCCGTAAGTCTATCCCTACCGTTTCAATCCAGCTCGGTCTCCAGCCTCAAATACATACTGATTCCAGTTTTTCAATGAATATTTGTCATATTATGAATCTGAGACTGGGGAAGTAGGTATAGTTATGTAAATTTCATGTATAGAACACTTTCAGTACCAACCCCATGAAACCCAAACGTTCAAACTCAATTAAGTCCACCAGTTTCACTCCGATCACAAGTAGTAGGTACGTACCGCCAGTCAACCAATGGGGGTACTTCGTGAACTTGGCGCAGAACCAAGTATATACAATTGAATTTCACGTCGGTGACCAAGGGTATTCAAGAGTTGGATTGTCACTTTGGGCCAGAGAGGAAGAGGAGTTTAGCAGATTGAGTAACAAACCGTGTACTAAAACTCTCCAGGAGCAGCCAAAGCTGCTTCAGGGCGGCCAAATTCCGTTCAATTCAGCGGGTGGCAAAACTGCTTAGGTAGCTAGAGTTTCGAAGCTGAGAAAAACTTTGATAAACGTATGCGTATTTCAAGGTTCACTGATTTATCTCATACACAGTAGATCTTTTTCATCAGAATCGCCGAGGACAACCGATCTACTCTAGTCTCGACTGTGGTGGGTGCCTTGAGCTACCATCACGCGAGCCAGGTAGGTGGCGGTCTGTATGTCGAGTAGAGGCTTAGCTTGCATGCTGCAGCCTTATGTGTCTTCAGCACACTTGGCGCATATACATTTAGTAGTAAGAACTACAGCCAAGAACTTAGAGGTTTTTATTGGTGCGATAAGGGTAGCTCCAGATCTCCTCTTGTAGGTAGCGGTTGGCTCCCTGATCTCCGTCATGATTTTCAGTGGCGTGGTGGCGACCCTTAAGAACGTGTGGACAAAAGGCGAGAATCGAATCGTCGTCTTTCCCAAACAACAAGTGGGAGGGAGGTTGACTGTACTCTGCATCGTTTAATTAAGCTGTAGGCCGTAGGGCTGTTTAGTGTCGCGCATAAGCCTGCCGAGCCCAAACACAGACAAGGATCCCCCTGCGAGGACGCCCACCCAATAATTAACGTCCGTGGATTTGGGATAGGCTAGGGGACGATGTGTCCTACAAACCGATATTATGCTTGTTACCTTGAGAATCTCTTGCATTGATAAACATGTATGAGAAACTTTCACACGCACCTATCCCTGGCGTTTTTGAACGAAGGTCTGGGGAATACAAGCAACAACCGACGATCTATACGTCTTGTCGATGGGAACAAAGCAAAAAAAACATGTGTATCACCAAGTATCATTCAGTAATCTATAACGAATCCGTTCAGCTTGTCTTGAGGCAGCTAACTTTGACAGTCAAATCGCGACGACAGTCACCTTTCCAGCGGGGCTAGAATTCTTTAATTACCCATGACGTTCAACTAACCAGGTTACTAAAGGTAGTTACTGAGCATCGCTCTAGGAGTAAGCTTATCACAGAGGTCAGTTAAACCTTTCATACCCAGAGAGATAGTAACTGCGATGTGGAATGTTAGAAATCTACTTAACCGCTCACCTGCGGCTGTTGGGCGGCCGGTTCAGACTGAGAGGCCACATAGCTCCCGCCTGTGAATATAACTGTAGACCATAACAGAATGTATTGCATCTAAACTTCTCTTAGTATCCGCTTACTACAACAGTCCTTTCAACATGGATGGACCAGTATGAGATAGAGTGAATACGAGAGGCAGTAAAAGTGTGGCAAAGAACCAAAACCAGGGAGAGAAAACCCGAATGGGATCCAAACCATCATGATGGCGACGCCCGTGAGTCCAAGTTGCCAACAATATACGAGTTATGACTATTAAAATGGGAATAGAAATTGGCGCAGGCATATATACTACCCAGAAATAATTCCAGTGACAGGCACAGCTATGAATATCGCAATTTTAACCAGCAAACCGAGTTCTTAAGTAATTTTAGCTCCGCCGGAAAGTTGACTGTCGCCGCGATTTAACTATCAAAGTTGACTGCCCTGAGATGAACTAGAATCCGTTGCATTGGACCTTGCGAACTATTCATTCCACTATCCATCCAAGACATTTTGCCGCAGTGAAGCGCGGCTGTTTATTTTGACCAACTATGAAATGCAACAAATTAGATGCTGTGTATTTCATTAAGATAACTGAGACTATCGTGATGCTTTCCATATATAGTGTCCGATACGCAGATTACGAAACTACATGCGCGATTCATCCATTTCTCAATTTCTATGAAGAGTACGACCAGATTACGGTCTACCGCAAATCGCAATTTGAGTACGTATCTCCATGTTGCAGGTCGAGCAACTCAAACATTTACAGATCTCTATCAACCAGATCATACCATCAATTATGCAAGACATGAAACGTGGCGGTGGTCTGATTTGTAGGCATCGAGTGATTCGGCTACGAGCTCCAAGTACGTGACCACCCCTCGGATTGCTGTGATAGTCCAGGCAGGGCGAAGCGAGCATAAGTTGCCAATTGAGATTCTACTATCACCCCCGCAGAGGAATTGGGTTCCGAACTATGAGAAACTGGCGGAGTTATTGCGATGGAGGAAAAAAAGTACCATTCTATTGAGCGAAAAGTGGGGGAACAGCATATATGTCCATATAAATATACTAGGCCAGATGTGTGGGATACCGCTGGCCCTAATGTGAGCACATACAGGCAAGTGCGGTAGGTGGGGAAGTTCCCTACGACGCCTAACTGAGGCTCTTCTTCTTCTCTCATTCTTTCTTTCTCTCTCTGGCTTTCGTTTTTCATCCTTTCCTTTGTGCTGAGTAGTACAAATGGAACCTGTCCGCTAGGCATCGGCTTGTCCAAAAGCTTAGCCATTGTTTGTTTTGCTTTTTATTTCTTGGCCTGATAAGCGTTTTACTTTGCTTAGGCCAGCCTAGATCGTCCTTAAAGCCCCATTTACTTCCCAACCTCCGTGTCTTCCTTGGATATTCATCAAATCGATTGCTTTCTGTACAACACAAGGCCCGGCGAAAAGAACTTTCTTCTTGATATTCCGGTCCCGAGCTCTCAGCGAGCAATACTCGGAAACCTGGTCATCAATCGGTCTCGTGCACACGAACAAACCACACATCTGTGTAACACCAAACTTTGTTCAGCTGCCTACGGATATCTCCGGACCATTCAGCTAGACTTCAGCCAAAGTCAAGCCCTATGGCTGACACCGCATCAATCACTTAATCGTGCAACCTTTTGGCGAGAAAACCCAACACCTCTTTCTTCAATCAATTGCCCCCATCCCCGCTATCGTATCGTGCATACCCACTTGAGCAGGTACTTATATCATGAGCCACCACTACCCTTTTGGTCGTAGCCCTCATCGGTATCGTTCCTCCGCCTACATCCCACTTGCAGATATGGGTTCTCCGGCGCAAACCTTCTCCCCGCCGCAGTCGTATCCCCTCAATCCTACCGATGACGAGCTATCTCCTTCAATCGGCCTTGCCTCTCCAGACTTCAACAAAGGCCCAAAAGCGTTCGATGACGACGCCAGAGTGAGCCGCCAGGGGCAGTATACAATATCGGGGACGCCAGCCAGGTCGAGATCGACCTCTCACAGTCGATGGGTATGGTGGTTTGAGATGCTGTCTTTGGTTGCCTCTGCGGTCGCCATCGTGGTAACTGCAGCGCTGCTGAAGAGATTTGAAGGGAAAGAGATCCCCGGATGGGCTACGGCTAGGAATGGGTTGTCGTTGAACTCGATCTTTTCCTTGCTTTCGACGCTCTCGAGGAGTAGTATGTTGATACCCCTCGACGACGCGCTGGGGCAGTTGATGTGGTTGGCGTTTGCAGATGGCCCGAAACGGTTGGCGGATGCAGAACTGTACAATCAAGCTGGGAGGGGTCCCCTGGGAGCGTTGAGATTGATGTGGAGACGGGGATTTGCGTCAGTATTGATCAACAATCTATGGTTTTGTTCAAGTTGCATGCTGAATTAATCACGGCTAGTTTATCTTCTCTGGCAGCTGTGTTGATGGTCCTGTCATTAGGACTTGGATTTACACGTATGGGATCCCGATCACTGGTTCGGTTTATATCACTGATATTCGTGGCGTACCAGAGCAGCAACTTATCTCCTATCCTACCCGCGTTGAGCCCCACGCGGACCTCGAAAACCTGACGAAAGTCAGCACCTCCGAACGAATGTATGATGATTATCAAGAATCCGGCAACAGTTCAGACCCCAACAACCCCACGTCCCCTATTGTTGAGTTCCGCGTCGAGGCTGGGCTTTTCGACTCATTGAACCATTATGTCGTTCACGACCCGGTTTACCGCTGCGACTCAGGAAACTGCAAATACCCCATCTTTACAACGCTCGGTATTTGCTCGCAATGCAAAAACGCCACGCAAGATGAAATCGTTCAATCCTGCGATGATACAAACGACTGGTGCAGTGCGACCTACAAATCGCTTACCTCAAAAGCCTGGCGGGACTCGCAGTCGAACTCGCAGATTTTCTCAACTATTGTCAACCAGACAGCCAATGCCAATACTACTGACTCTATTGTAGACACCTGGACGCTGAGTGTGAACAGCACCATCTGGCCACCAGTTTACCTCGCGTATACTTGCAAAGTCATGTGGTGCGTGAGAACCGTCAACGCCTCAGTCATAAACTCCACCTACAACGAGGTTGAACTCACCATGACTTCTTCTGCGTCACTGGAGCCCGATGGAACCGCGGTCATCACGCATGGGAACGGAACCGATATGATCCCCTTCCGTGTCACCAAGAATGCACAAATAGCCTTTAAGACGCTGGGCGCCACTCTCACCGGGTGGTCGATTCGCTCCCAATTAAACCCGAAAGTAATTCGCAACAGTTCGCCGCTTTTTAGCGGCATGGCGTCATTCACTACCGCGGACATGACGGTAGGCGGGAAACATATGCATCGGCACAAGACGACTCCTGTTGAGGTTATGGCCGATGGTATGTCGCACGCGATCAGGAACCAAATGACAGTCGTTGGAGAAAATGTGGTAACGCGCACGGTGGTGAAGGTAAGATGGTGGTGGATGCTGTATCCCATTGTGAGCTGGGTTCTGTGTGCCATCTTCCTTGTGGGGGTGATGTGGAAGACTCACACCCAGAGCTCTGTGGGTGCCTGGGGATGCAGTAGTATTGCGCTGTTGATGTGGGGTGTTGAGGAAAGTGTTAGGCAGCGGGTTGGAGCTTGGAATTGGGAAGGGCTGGAGAAGAACGCTATGAAGGTGAAGGTGAAGTTGGAGAAAGAAGGGAATGGGTGGAGATTGAAAGAGATACCGGTTGACGGGGTGCGAGTGTGAACGTTGGGTTTTAATGATAATGAAGTTACGGACATCGAGAAACGAGCAAATAGTGATCTCAATAGCCTAGCCGGGGTAGTAGCCGAGCAGCCGCGCACAGTTCAGCCTGGTGACAACAGATTTTTGACATGTGGTGAAACCCTTAGCCCGATCTGAACTAGAATACTAAAGTACCAGGCGATGTGTGATTGGAATGTAGTCGAATATGTTCCATTGGTTCCCATCTACTTTGTGGCTCTGAAGTCGTCTTGGTATCAACTGCTACAGTCCTCTTGAGAGTAGCTAATCCATCTCTGCCAGCTATCAGGTTCTTGGCTGCTCCACGTCCACGAGCTGTTGAAGTACCACGTCCCCCGGGCCCACGGCCACGGCCACGGCCCCGACCACGACTAGGTGTAGGATCGACTTCACTAGCCTCCATAAAGCCTGTAAGGTCAAGTTTCTTGCTGGTTTCGGGGACCGGAAGGCTGACGATAATCTCGAGGTCAGTCTCTAGCTCTGTAGTTGGCGACACGGAGTCTTCTCGAACACCACTCGGTAACTAGAATGTGCCGCTATCAGCGAGCGAAGTAATCTTGTTGACTGACCACGATATCTCCAGAGCAGCTCAAAGAGCCAATGCAGCTATGAAAGCAATGTTATTTGAATTACTTTACTGCCGACCAACAAACCTAACACACAGCCATCTAATCAACCAAATTCAAAAGTAAGATCAATAATAGATTAGCTACCTTCATCAAGTATGCTTGTAGCCGCGACGAACAAACATCGTGTTTCAGCTAAGTCCAGTTCATGTTTGTTGATCCTAACGATCACTTGAGATTTTGCATTCGCTCTAAAGGTTCAAGCGATCAGACTAACAGGATCTTTGTCTTGAAGTTTTGATCGGGAAATTCTGGTCTTTTTGGGCCTCAAGAGATTATTGACACTACTAGGCATGCTCACTGATGGGAATCATCAACCGTAGTACACAATCTGAGAAACGCATTGTTTATGTAGTGCATATATATCCAATTGTGCAAAGCGCAATTAACGTGAACATCAAACAATAGAATGCGCAAAATGATCATTAGTAAATTTCAAATATACTTTCGCGCATCACAACTTCATGTGATTATAGGTTCGCGCATTTCGTGTACCAAGGGGCAACCACTTCTCCGTGGATAACATCGCATCGACATCTTTGTCTGGGTTTACTTGGACACATCAGACTTTGTATCTCAGACTAATCACAAATAGCGTACCGTAATACTTCAATGAGGGTGTGTTAGTCTCCAACGGTCTCCTCTGGCCAAAATTTGAACTACGTATCCGAGTATTTGTGTCCAAATTCAGCCTATTGGGATTGCCATCTATCAGCCATGATTAACAAAGCTATGATTCCCACAGCTAGCGATGAGCGTAGGAATTATGGATAACTTCTATTTTTTTTGGTGGTGTAGCATTGATCGTTTCGCTAGCTGCCAAACTAAGCCTTGGCTACTAGCTACCCACGCATTTACACTTAGCGAAAAGCCAAACTCATCAGAGTTTCACTTCGCCAATACGATGTTCGGTTGGTCGATGAATATGTATCATTGGGTGAGAAGCAGACAAGAGATAGAGTGATAGCATGGCAAACTGCTCAGGCAGTTCCTGGCAGTACGACATTCACGGAGTCACTACTTAGCTACCGATTGTCGGTAGCTCCTGATGATCTTGATCGGCTCCTAATCCTCTCTGCCGTCCTGCTCTACCTAGCTTGAGAGCTGAATTATCCCGTGCCCCACGCAACGCTCGTTTGTGAACCTCAACCCGACTTCCAACGATTACTATAGGAAGCATATCTTGACCTTAGATCTCGATTGGCCATGTCAGCTACACGTTCCTTTTGTCTCCCCAACAAGCTGCGGTTTTTGGATAATTTCAAGCTTTCGGCATGCTTGTACCGCTGATTATCACGATAACATAGTGTATTTGTCACGCCACTTGTGTAATTAAACTACGGTTACATATACCTTGGGTACGGTGCGACTCATAGTCAGTAGTCTAAGCATAGAGCTCTCTTATATTCGAATCAATTAAGCAACGGCTTGCTAACAACAGTGCAGCTGATGCTGTGTAGAGGCCAGACAGCTGCTTAGACGAGCTAGACTGAAAAATCAGCGATCCATAGGTGGGTCCCGAATGTTCAAGAATACTCGCCAATTAGGTAACTTTGATCGACTATAGATCTACCAGTAGCTACCCAGTAACGAGTGAGAATTCTCACCTAGATTTGTCCGGGCCCACAGCCTCTACTATTAGTAGTAGATATTCACCCCAACGCAAATGGCAATTGGTCGAACTCCCCTCTCTAGAGTAGAGTCTGTAGTGTTCTTAAGCGGTCAGATCGAACGCCCGGTGATCTATAGATTCATAGACCAGCTCGGCCTGACTACTCTTAGCGAAGCTGTTTTTGGTATAGATCGGCCAGATCAACGGTCGAAAGTATCTGGGAAATGTGGATTTAAAGCATAAACTATAAAGTAAAGGCTCCTCGCACTCAATTCTCATCCGGAAATTATTGCTGGCCCGTACCATCTGTAGATATCTATAGATCGGTCAGATCACAATTTTCAAAGCCGCCCTTGGCATAGACCGGCCCGGTCGAAGGCCATACCTGACCGGACTGACCGCTTGAGAACACTGCAATCAACCTAGATCTAGAGACTGTCGTCCATGGAAAAACCTTTGGATGCACCATCAAAAGGCAGGAGCAAAAAATGTTGGTCAAATTTTGAGATGGCTAGCCTCGCTATCTCTACGTATACACCCTCAAATATATAGTAATAACGAAGGTTCGCTATCCTCCCATGATAATTTTAGCCCACACAACTGCAATGTCCCGCTAAACCTCAACCTTCTCCACCCTCTCCCCCAGTTTATTGTACCAGTCTTCTTCCGTACCCCTCAACCCATAAAGCTTATCCAAGAACACCTGTTGCCAAGTTCCCGGCCCAGACACCTCAGCACTCTCAGCCGCTGCCCTAGCAGCAGCATTATACGCACTCACAGCGGCCAACACCGCCATTAACTTCATCCCTCTATTACCTGCGACATAAGCCGCAATAACACTAGCAAGTGAGCATCCAGTCCCCGTGACATTCCCCTGGAAGTAGTGACCATCTCTCAGGGCAAAAGTGTGTTCACCGTCAGAAACGTAATCCACCACGCCAGTCATAACGATGATGTTGCGTTCACGCCTCGCGAGGGCTTTGACAAGGCGGGGGTTTGCAAGGGAGTCTTCGGAGGAAGAGTTGGAAGAGTCAACGCCTCGCTGCTGAACTGAATCGTCGCCGAAGACAGTGCGGATCTCAGATTCGTTGCCCTTGATAATGTCACAGTAGCCAGAGCTGATGATGAGTCGGGTGGTTTCTCTACGAAGTGTGGTTGCACCGGCGCCTACGGGGTCGAAGATGACTGGATTACCACGGGCATTGGAGGCTGTGACTGCGGAGAGTAGAAGTGGTCGAGCGCCTTTCCCCGTAGTACCCATATTGAGGACCAGGGCGCCGTTGTATTCTGCTAGCTCTGAGAGTTCAGACAGATCTTCTGACATGATGGGGGAAGCGCCAATAGCGAGAGTAACGTTTGCGGAGAAGTTCTTGACGACATTGTTGGTGATGTGGTGGATCATTGGCTTCTCCTGGGCAACTTTGGTGGAGATGCGTTTGAATTCTGCATTAAAATCGTCGAATTTACTTGGAGACGACTGCTGGGGCGCAAATACCGGGTCATGTCGGCATTCGTGAAGCTTAATAAACTTTTTGCAAACCGCTTCGGGAGTTGGGGATGCGATGATTGCTGATATTACTGCAACACCATTGAGTTGCTTATGCTGTTCTGCTGACTGGCTCTGATACATCACCCGCGAGATATTGTCGAGGCTGATTCCTCCTATTGCGACAGTAGGCACCTTACGCCCCCAGGTACCTGTTGGACCAGGGAGTGTTGAGATGTATTCTAGCAACGAACGGAGACCCGGAACCTCTAGAGCGGGACTATGATCTGGTTTTGTGCTGGTTGCGAAAACAGGACCGGCTCCAACATAGTCGCAGCCCGTCGCAGCTGCTTTCTCAGCTTGTGGATTGTCAGATACTGAAAGACCAATAACTTTATCCTCGCCGAGAAGTCGGCGTGCATCTTTGTATTCCACATCATCCCAGCCGATGTGAACACCTTCACACCCCACAGCCAACGCAACATCGATACGGTCGTTAATGAGTAACGGAACCTTATACTTCTGGGTGAGTTTGTGAAGTTCTCGCGCGAGCTCGATGAATGCGCGGGTACCCAGGTTCTTTTCTCGTAGCTGGACGATGGTTACTCCACCACGGAGTGCATCCTCGACGTGTTGGACGAGAGTACGGCCTGGTGGAAGGAGTTCCGAATTGGTGACAAGGTAGAGGGAGAGATCTAACGTTGGCTTTGGCATTGGGTGGGTGTAGATTGGCGTGTGAACTGGGTGTTTGATTTCGATTCGCCGTTAGTGCAAGAGCAATGCGGGTGGTACGGGTGCGGGTGCGGGTGTGGGTGCGGGTATGGGTGCGGATGTGGGGTTGCCCCACTAAAAACCCTGAGGACGCAAAAGCTTTGAAAACCTCGTCATTTCAAAGTGTACTTAATCCGCTTTTAGAACAACCGAGTGATACACCCAGACTTCCTCTTGATCTTCCTATTGGCTCACAATCTCACATCGAGTCATCATTCTAAAAGAGCCAGCGAGCAGAGATTATCGGCGCCAGACCGCTATTTTAAACTTGAGATTCTCCCTTACCATAAGTTACATTTGTTTTACAAACTAAAAAGATCTCGTATAATAAAGGGCGCATATAGCTAAGTCTGACAATAGCCTCCTGAGCTTCCCATTTACCTATTTATCGTATCGTACTCAAGCATTCAGCCCACATCATCTAGACAATGCCTTTCCGAGCACAAGCGCCTTAGCATATCAAACCGCAACAGTCACTCTGGTTCCCCGACCCCTCAGAAAGGTGGCCTCGAATCAGGCTCTCAATTGCACTAAGATGAAATGGAAGTGACAAAAAGGGAATAGTGTTACAAGGGAATGAAATTGTGAGAGAGCCTGGAGACATCGCTCCTCACAAAGTTCATAGGTCAACCCAGTGAAAATTTCAACACCATAGGTTTGAGCTGAGTTTGCATGGAAAATAGAGTTTAGGGTAAAGGAAATACAGTTTATATGGGGCACTAAGCAAGTCAGGCAAATTTTTGGTGTAAAGTGAGCGAGAGTGATCGGGTCAAGCTGACAATGATCCGGATCAGCTTCGGGTTAAGGCTGCAGTGAGTGGAATTCTTTAAAAAAAGCTCGGCATTGATTCAAGTAGGTGTAAACTAATACCCCCCAAAAGCTCAGCTCTCTGGAGGTAATTTGAATTTTTGGTGGAGTGATGTCTCCAGGCCCTTTCACCTCACTTTTTTTCACAATTTCAATTTGGATCAGACTCACCATTTCGGTTAGTGTGAAATCACGTGAGATCAGAGGCCAGGAACGAGACTACTGATTTGCTCCTCGTCATCGACGCATTAGTCTTACTCGGGCTGGGAACACGTCCGCTATCGAAAATGGTGGCGCCGAGACTTCACACATGAGGGAGTGCACTTCAAAAAAGCAGAAAAGACGGAAAAATAGTGTCATGCCATACTTAATTAAGTCAAGCAAATAAACCACCACCACTTAAATCACTTCTCTTGGGCTATTTCTTTGGAGCGTCCAGAGAAATGGGCACAACCTCAGCTCGATGTGTCATATCCTTCTCTCCTAGCTGCAAGTGCATAGCTTCGGCTGCCCTCTATGGAATTTGTATTTTCTTTACTCGGTACAGGCCTTTTAGAGTGTCAACAGCGCTAATGCTGCAATTGTGCATATTTGACAAAAGTGTAACACTGGTGAAGTACACTTTTGAGCCTCTGATGCGCGATGCAACATGATCTGCAGCTGAATTGTGATCATGTAACACTTGAATACTACTGTACAAATTACGGTGGTCGCAGCGATGGTAAATGGCCTGAGCGGTTGTCAACCCAACCTGCCAACTTACGATTGCCTCAGCAATGGTTTAACAACCAAGGACTTCTCTCGCGTTGCAACCCAACGCATAATTTGCCTGCAGGTGGCGCCTGCATTGCGACTCCAAAGACCTGTACTGAGTACAATCATTTACCACATTTCAGGCTTAAATATTTATAGGCAAAAATGCGGGAGAAAAAAAATGCGTTAATCGTCAGCACTTGTTTCTCTACACAGTATATGTCGGACATCGTTGTATCGAACAGGGCAGCTATTGAGTAAAGAATATACAGTCTTGCTAACCTATTCTTCTTATGTTCGTCCCACTCTGACCACCATTCCAGGTAGTTCTGATAATGAAGGTGACATGAGATGGCGAACCGGCCCGGTAATCTCTTAGAAATATCCTCCCACTTCTCCCCCCTTCCCTCAAAGTTCTATTATCAAAGCATCTTCCTCAGAAGTCCATTTAATTTATTTCTTAGTAGGTGAGCGCGTTGCCTTCGGGCTAGAAGTCGCTTTAAGAAGGACAAGGGTAAGAAGGGGCCAGATGAGTGAACAAAGTGAGCGAACGCTTGGCATTTTCGCGACTCACGGGCAACGTTTGAAAGCCGATTCCTCAACACAACACATGTCAATTTGATTAAGAATGAAATAACAAGTAGTATACATATATAAGAAGCTCTACCACCATGTAGGACCACCATTGGTGTGAAGCAGGGTATAGACCCTCTTAGGCATGCCATCTATCCACCGGTAAATGGACTCCTACAGCTACTTCTCCCACAACCGTTGTGCGACAACAATAACTTCCTCATGGTCATGAGGTCGTTGTTTAACATCCTGCATTACTTTTCTGAAGTGCACTTTTTATATAGACTATACATTGATGATTGTGTTTAGTTTATTGATAATGAGATGAATGGCAGTTTTGTTTACTCTAGTTTTCTGTTGCATTTTGCGAAAGGAATGACCTTTAGACTTTAGCTGAATAACCCAAATGGGTTCTTCGTGTGTTGACTCCTTTCTTCTGCCATCAGGACCGATAGGCATGACTGTGTGTGGAGTGGGAACCTGGGAATTCGTCGGGGGTTGCACGATGTGAAACTAGCGCGAGTCCGCTCACTTTCTTCACTCGTCTGGGGGCCCAATAAGGCGACAATGTTTTACATGTCCGGAAAGTCTCTGAGGTGGAGACCGGTATAATCCAGTCCAGCGGGGAGGTCGGTGAGAAAATTGGACGGCGGTGGAGGTAATGATGGGTACGACGACTCATTGTACGAAGTCATTGGTGTTTGTTAAACGTTAGGTGAGGAGTCGGTGCTGAAAATACGAGATTCAAGGCATTACTAAGATAGCAGGCGAACAGAACAGTCTACTTATATATGTGGCTGTAGTACAAACCTACTCTTTCTACATTGGACATTAGCAATAGATCCCCAGCATCATTGACCACAACAAAGCATGCTCCGGAAACATCAAGCTCATTCTTCGATATATCAACCACTAATACCCATCTGACGAACGATTCAACCCTATATGATAGGCCCTTGTTTGTCTATCAGCCATAGCCGGGGAGGTTGGGTATCCAGGGTGAGGTTGAGGGACGAAGTACTACTGGCGCATTGCACAACCTCTGGATGATTTCGCAACGGCTTATCAACTTCTGAACATATTTATTCTCTGGGACTTGCTCAAAACTAAATACAAAAAGTTAGTAAGATCTCACATGCATATGATTACAAGACGAGATTGCCATACAGATAATGTAGAAATTTCTGCCCTGAAAGCGCCAATGTTCCAACGCCAATGCAGATAATAGTTGTTACCATCGCTCTCTGGCCCGTAGTCGATACTTAAGCCTTCTTTCTTTGTTAGTAGTTCTCTTTCGGTTCATACTGCTCGTATATATCGCGAAGCATGTTGTCTATTGCAGTTTCCTGTATTCCCAGGTTTTCTCCCAGGTTTTTGTATATTGTGGACAGCATATAAAGTGAAAATCTTCGGAAAAACCCTGCAACAGCATTATGCTCTGTGACTTTGGTGTTATGGTGGATATGTTGGATATGTTGGGCAATTTCCACTGGGAGTACGGTATAACTGTCGAAACTGAAATCTAACACTGCGCGTTTAACTATATTATAGTAGCTCTTAAAGAGGCTTATAAGTTCTCCAACCTCACTATTTTAAAGCAGTTCTTCCCATGAGTACTCGCCGATGCTAGTAACATCTGGGTGAGGAAACTGCCCGCAAAGATGCTAGAGATACGGCTCCCTTGGGAAAAGGTTGTCTGGTGGGGCAGAATCGCTATCCTGGTATCTTGCGATAACACTATTAGGAATGAGTAGTGGCTAAATTTAATTCTTTGACTTGCTATTGGGTGAATAGTACATCTATCGTGACTACCTGGTATGGATCTTGTGTTTTGGAAGGGTTTAGATCTCTTGCATATTTATCCCTTTGTAGGACGTCTTCTGGTGACTTAAAAAACAGCGTTCCTTCAAAGTGGTGTGGACGCGCTTTGGAATGGCAAAAACCCCCATAATGCATTAATCCCATAAAGATAACCCGATGACCGTACGTTGACCCACTCGATAGCGTCCATATCCCACGAACTCTAGCATCAAACTCCTAGACATGAAAGCTAGCTGCCTACCGATGGATGCATGAAATAGCAATACCTTGTAACGCGAATGGGGTCGGTTGGTAATAACATAACGTATACTTCATAACAGCCGCTTGAGAAATTATATAGTCATTTTTTTATGATCCTGCAGACGGACAACATTGGATGGGTGTTTCTGCCGGAAACCCAGATACTCCTCAGTCGTAACTACTTAATTACTTTGCACTTAGGAACTTAGCTTTACCGTACTGGTAAATGACCTTACTCGACGCACAGCCCATTGCAGCGGTTTTCGAACAGTATTCCATAAGATATTTTGCGCGTGGGTATTATGAAGTCCTACGGATTGGCGCGTGGAGGCGGGCTGTATGATATCAATTGCACGAGGTGACTATGGAGCGTGGGCGCGCAGGGAAAAAAACGAAATGCCTGTGAAGTCGCGATAGTTCGTCCAATGGAACTACGCTAGATACATACACGGCGCTGGATACTATGCTCCATTCTCCCAGGCGTACTCGACTCCATGCTCCCAAGTGCGCTCGACTCTGTGTTCCCAAGTGCACTCGACTCCAAGACTCGACTACATACTTACGGATCCAGCCGCTCTAAAAACATAAAATTGGCCGCCACTCAAGAACGGCTGGGCGGATTCACGATCCGAGAGCCCGACCACTTAGAGAGCATCGAGTAGATCATTTGAGGTCGAACAAGCGCTTTAATCAAACTGCAATCGATGGAGTTGACATGGTGTAGTGGATAGTTATACGGGGGGGATTCCATCAACTCCACCATCCACCCATGCCAACTCCATGAATATTTCTCCAATTGATTATTTTTTTGTCGAATGATCTACTCGATACCCTCTAAATGGTCGCCTTCGCAGATCATGAATTAGTCCAGCTGTTCTCTAGCGGCAGTCAATTTTGTATTTTTGGAGCGGGAAAACTCCCGAGAGCGCGGAGACGAGTGTACTTGGAAGCGTGCAATAAAGTGTACCTAGGAGTATGGTGTCGAGTGCATCTGGATGCATAGACGAGCGGAATGGCAGGTGGCCGAAATCATGACGTCGGTCTGAGTCTATTAGCATATACCCTATCTTCAGATACTGCCAGCGCCAGCACTCTGATGGGATCCCACGATGTCTCACGGTCATAGTATTAGCAATTTCAGCTATCTCTCCTTCGGCCATGGTAACAATCAATTCTTGGGGAGAGCAGATCTCCGACCCAGTTTTTCTAGCAGAATCTGCAGTCCAATTCCCATCGAATTTGGACGCCTGTATATATACGCACACTGGTACATTCAGACTGCTCATGCCGGTCAACCCTTTTGTACCATGGTGATGCCAGTGGTGATAGTGATCACAGTGCTTGCTAATATTGGACAGCAAGACATTGCCTATGGTTTCTGATATGTTTTGCGGGTCAGGAAGAGGAAGGAATACCCGGCTGGCGGGATGTGGAGGGTAATGCTAGTAGCAATAGAATCTTCGGCGAAGAGGCCGTTTTTAACACTTTTTCACCCAGTACCCACCCTGGGATATCTTGTCTTGTGGCCAACATCGCAACAATGTTGTCCAGACGGCCTAAATCCTTCCAAAACCTTGCTCCACCATCTAGAAATGCCCAATATTATTCTATACTAGCTATCATCACTAGAAATTAGACTTCATCTACCCGTGCATTCGGTCTTAATGATACCTTGACGTCGTTCCGTGATTTCACTCCATCAGTGGCTGCAAAATATTAACCATATATCCAATTATGAGGTATTGAATCATTTCCCTAGGGCATACTAGTTGTCTACTTCACTTTCCTTATACTGTTGTGCGGGTATCTTCCGCGCAGCCGTCAGGATGTATCAACCTCGCCGGGCACTATAAACTGTTAGGGTAAGCAGGGTGGGAACCTTTTTTCTTCTTTCACTACCAATCTGTGACAACACGGCGAATATATATGCGTCTAATTCTATAACGCGCAAAGATCTAGCTGGAATACATGTTGTAGTTCTGAAGATGTGTACTTATGTAGCCAATGGAGCGGGTATGAACTTGTGGGTGTAATCACAATGCCTTCTCCCCCACCTCGTCTTTCTATCTCTATATCCAACCTACATTCACATTCACTCAGGCCAAAAAATGTAACTGATCGAAACTACATTTATTCCCAGCCAACCAAGTCACTCGCAGCACGAAAAAAACACCCCCACCCTCCCCGCTATCTACACAAACACCCCACAATTCCCCGATTCCATCGTATACTTCCAGCGTAGCGGGCAAGAAACGAATAAAAAAAACCACACATTGAAAAGAAGAAAGTTTTCAAAACGCCCAAAAAGCCCCCCACAAGGAAGAAAGTTAACAATTCAAAAGAAGAACGAAGCAGTATAAGATAAAAAGTAAACGGTATTGTAGTGTAGTTGTAGTCGAAGCTGTAGTTGTAGTGTTAATAAGAGAAGAGGGTTTGACAGGGATGTCTCAGTATCGAGAGGGGAGGGAGGGAGATAAAGAAAAAACCAATGTATGGTAGGTTGATAATTGTTGGTGACGATGATGACGATGGCGATGATGCATAAAGAAAGAAATTCGTTCCATAAAAACAGTTCCCAAACTTCCGTGATTCTTTTTTTTGTACTTCACGCCGAAAACTCCCCTGCCAACCAGCAGCCCAACAACATCAACAAGCAAAAGCCTTTCCAAATGCAATGACACCAAGAACAGCAGCAACAACGCAGTTGGAGAAGATAATAATAGCAAGAAAGGGTGGAAGGGTACTAACGGTCCCCTCTCTGCCAGGTATTAATCGCCACCATCAGACCCACGCCGATTATGACAACCCCTAACACGGCGCCGTATGGAGCACCGCTCTGTTTCCTCAGCAGCAGCGCCTGCTCTTTACTGAGCCCCGACACGGATGCCAGGCCAGAGTCTGCACGTAAGATTCCCGAAGGTTGCGGAATACTTGCTCTTCGACCCTCGAGAGCAACCTGTACCCCCTCATCAGAGGTGGTGATGTTGTCCGTCTGAGAGCCGCGCTCCTGTGCACGCTGGGCACGTTCATCTTCGTCTTTTCTAATAGATCTAATCGTGTCGAGTAGCGTTTTCTTGTGCGTATCGCGGTCTTGTTCCGCGGCTTCGGCGCGGAGTTTATACGCCTGCAGTTCGCTCTTTGCTACTTCTAGTTCGGCGAGGATTTCTTCCATGCGACGTTGTAGTGCATTTGCGGATTTGGCAGCGGCGAGAGCGGCAGAGTCGATGATGCGCTCAGGATGCTCCTTGTTGTCGTTATTGATTTCTTCTAGAGAATGTGAGCTAACAACTTCCTCAAAGCTACTATGTTCTCTGGTGAGAGATGACTCACGGAATTTGCCTCCATGTAGCATTCGAGATGAATTCTCCAGTTGCGCAGCCCTATCTTCCGCTTCCTCACGGGCCTGCTTTTCTCTTTTCAAGGCCTCTTCAAGGCCTTGGATGCGCACTGAGTTCGTTTGCACCTCTTGTTTTGCGCGGTCGAGTTCACCTACCAGCGACAGCATCTGTTGGGGTGAGTCTAACTTTTTGGTGGATCGGCCGTCGGAGGGTACATCAGGAGAGTCAAACCGCGATAATTCGGTAGTAGGTTGCACCTGGAGTATCGTGAACGAGGGTCTTGACGGCTCGTGGACTCCATTTGTAAGTGGAATATCGTTAGACACAGGTTTGTCTTCAGGCTTGTGCTCCGCAGATGATACAGCAGAAAGAAGGATATCAAACGTTTCTGCGGTTCGTTGGAGATCTTGCGACTGCTGTTTCGCGGCGTATAGTTCATGCTGCATTGCTGTTAATTAGCTCCCCTGACGACTAGTGTGGCAACGATTCATACATTCAGTCTTTTGACTACCATTTCCATTGACACCGGTGCCATCATGATTGGTTGCTGACGATGACCGGGTCCTGCAGCCCCATTGCCATTCGTCACCGATCCCCGAGAGCTTTGAGAACCGTTCCGCCCTCGTGCACTATTCTGCGCAGAGCCATGACCATTTGGAGGCCCTATAAGCGGACCGTTAATCAAGGGATCGATGTCACCGAAATTGAGCTCGAAGTTTCCTACATGCGCCCCCGCATGCTCTACTCGTGCTGCCACCTTGTGATGCACGATCGTCTTGTTGTCCTCCCCAACAATATCTATACCCAACTCCAGCACATCCTCCGTCCGCAACTCATGTGCTTCGCTCTCCTGATTCTCCTGTGAGAGTCTTTGACCGTTGACAAAAGTTCCATTTGAAGATTTGACATCGCGGATCCAAACTTTACCGGTAATCTTATCGGCCCAAACTTCTGCATGTTGCCGTGAGAGCACTTTTGAGTCAAAAAATCCGTTCGTTTGTGTCGGTATTGTTTTGGTATTTGTTTGCCGGCCGATTCGAAGAGTCTCCGGGAGGAAGGGTAGCGGTATCTGTTTCCGTTCGAAGGTCCCATTGAGGGGTAGTAACATCAAAAAGGATTGCTGGGGCTGCCCATTTTGAGTCAACGGGCCACTCATCAAATGTTGCGAAGGAAGAATAGGCCCTGGCTGGTGAATCCCATTGACAGGGCTGGGTGTCTGAGACGTAATAGATCCAACCCCGTTCGTTCTAGCGTGATTCATGTCTGTCTTCGGCCAACCCACGGTACCATTCCCATTCGCTGTACCACCAGCGCGGGAAGTTCCCTTCTTTTTTCCGCCCATTCCACCCAAAGAAGTCACCCATCCGCCGTTAGCCATGCTGCTGCTGTTGTTTTCCAATGACGACACCGACGACGACGCAGACTGCGAGTTGTATCGTTGCGATCCCTTGCTCCGTGGTATAAAAATCTCGGAATCGAGGCTGCCCTGTCCGCTCCAAGATCTCGGGCCGGAATGTACATTTGGGGGAGGCGCAACGGCAGTCATGGATTGGCCACGGGACTACTCCGGAGATTGAGAAAATAGGAGTCCTGGAAAACTGCAGCCGGGAGGTTTCACACTATGGCGAAGGTCGGTTAGCATTGAAGTGAGAGGTTGACGATTCGCGTGTTGTTTTCCGATCGTCGACAGAAAAAAACAGAGGCACGTGACTAAACGAACGACGAACCTAGCAGTTGAAGAGACCAGGAGACAAGCCGATCGGGACCCTATCTGCGGCGGTAATTAAGGCTGCGCAACAAGTATGTCGTCTTAATCAAAGCTGCGATGGCTGGAGGAGTATTTGCGAGAGTATTTGCGAGAGCGCACGCGTCGGGGGGCAAGAAAAGGAGGTGTCGCGGAGCCGAGCGATGGGGCGATGGGGCGATGGGCGCAGTGCGATGGATGAGCGAGAGCCCTGGGTGTACTCTCGAGCGTAGAACGTGTTTGCTGCCGAAAATAGAGACAAGTTGTGGGTCCTTGGTGTTGTGGCGGGTGTTGATTTTTTTGTCGTTTGCGGACTGTCTGTAGAAGGATTTGTGCGGTTCGATGGATAAGGAGAGTGGCCGCCGAATTGATTATGCCGAGCCACCCGCCGGCACTTGTGGTGCCCGCACCTTCTCCCTCATCCCTGCCGCCGCATGAAAATACGGGGTGTCGAGCAACCACAACCGCAGCCATCGCCTTCATCAAGACGCTGTATGCGGGACCGTATCTCTTCTCGCATTACATGTATGGGTGTCTTTAGAGGCTGGGGGAGCTCGGTTCTGCAGGGAGAGGGGCTCTTGAATGCATACGTATTGGTCGCATTTGTTTGTTTCGGTGATTTTCATTCAGCCTTTGACGATCCAACCAACACGAGTCTAGTCTAGACGTCTTTCTTGCTCCGCTTTCTATCGTATTGTACTCTGCAGCACGTACCAAGTGAATCTCTCTGCACGATGCTTGTGAGTGGCCACCAGACTACCAGTAACGCTTTTAGCACCAAGCTCAAGGCTACAGTGCTTGATGCTAAGCTACAAGCAAACAATGGCCAATGACGTTTATGCTTGGAAAGAGCTGTGCAAACGAACAATGATGATGAATGACGGTTTCGTCTGATATTCGCCTGTGATTTTCAATTCAGTGCCAAATTCCAAGTACGGCATTCTAAACATCTGCATCATGGCATCGCTTTTCTCTCCGTCTTAAAATCTGGCTGTTCGTTACATCACCTGGTAGGGGGGCAGAAACACCACCTGACAGCTCTGCGGCTCTTTCATCCATTCATTGATCAATCCAAAACACTCCCTCCAAACCATGCTGAGATCTGTCAACAGTCAACCATCGACATCTAGTTGAAATTGCTATGCCCGACATAACCACCCTACTCCTCGTCTACATTCTGGGAGGCCTCACTTTTATCCCAGTTACAGTCTGCCTGTTCTTCCTCTATGCCTATTTCGTCTTTCCAGAAATCCTTCGTGACCCGCTAGAACCGCCATTGGAGCGAGATGGCGACGATGATGTCTTCAAGACCGAGGACGAAAACCTGGTGAGGAGGTTGGCGAATTCGGTGGATGTCGCAGCCGGCTACTTCCTAGTTACCAGGGAGTTCGTACCCGGTGGAGTCAATGGAAAGCCCCCAGAGAGAGCTTCACCGGCTGGAAGCTCTACACCGAAGGAGAGCTCTGCTTCGGTGTACCAATCTATGTATCGTACTCTATTCGATAGGAAGTCCAGTTTTGGCGTCGCAGATAATGGTAATGGCCAGAAAGGTCGGGGGAAACGGGCAATGAACGAGTTCTTTGTGGTTCTTCGGTATTGATGCTGTAGTCTCAACAACCCACCCCTTGGTTGCTAACACCGCTGGCAGACATGGTCACCTTATGCTGTACGATGACGAGCAACAAACGGAGGTTCGCCATGTCGTATCGCTCGCGCTCTACACCGTCAGCATCTATGGCGGCGGCGAGGAGATCCCAGAGGGCGAGCTCTACATTCGACGAAATGCAATCTGCCTGAGACGACGTCCGGGCTCTATTGATCCATCGCTTGACGAGAATTCCGCGTTGCCGTTTTTCATGTTCTCGGAGAACTGCTCCAACAAGGAAGATTTCTATTTGGCTCTTGTCAAACACCAGGAAAGGTCGCCCGAAGACCCGACCATACCGCCTAGGCCTCTCAAGTATCGTCAGAAGGATGTGATTTCGTTGGTTCAACGCCTACACTCATCGGAGGACCAACTACAGATGAATTGGGTCAACGGATTAACTGGCCGGATATTCTTGTCGATCTACAGGACCCCAGCGGTCGAACATTTCATTCGCTCCAAAATCACCAAGAAGATATCTCGAGTTGCAAAACCCAGCTTCCTGTCTGACATCAAACTGCAGCGCATTCACGTTGGCGACTCTGTCCCCTACATTACCAATCCTAGACTTAAAGAGATGACTGCAGAAGGCGACTTTTGTTGCGAGTTTGATATAAGCTATAGTGGGAACTTTAGACTGGTATGTACTTCCTAAGGCATAGGAAAGAATGCTAAAGTCAGTCAGGAAATTGCCACCAAAGCGACAATGAACCTTGGAGCTCGATTTAAAGCCCGAGAGGTTAATTTGCTTCTTGCAGTTTTACTGAAGCGTCTGGATGGCCACGGTGTTATCAGGATCAAACCTCCACCCAGCAACAGGTTGTGGTTTTCCTTCGAGAGGATGCCCAAGATGGAGCTGGCGATTGAGCCCATCGTTGGATCTAGACAAGTGGCATGGGGGCCTATATTACGCATCATCGAAAGTAGGATCAGAGAGGTTATCGAAGAATCCGTTGTTCTTCCATACTATGATGATATTCCTTTTACAGACACGATAGATCAAAAATTCCGAGGAGGCATCTGGCATACGCACAAAAAGACACCACCATCCGCCGTCCCTAAAGTTGCCCCCGCTGCCGCCACCGTCGCTGCTGCGGATATAACAGGGGACTCGGCCGACGTCGAAGACAGTGAGGCAGTGGCTGAGATGGAGGCCGACGAATCACTACTATCAATGAGCGGACCCAAGTCTCAAAGCACACCGGTGCTTCCAACTTCTCCCGCTCCCGCAACGGGAGAGGACAAAGCTGCATCTATTGTAGGACTGGTGGATACCGACGACGTCACAGCCCCAGCTACCAGAACAGCATCTGTTAAATCTAGAGATTCTTCTTCAAGTGAGCGAAAATCAAAGGCCCATCGACCCCACCCTTTCACTTCAATAACACCTACTCCTCCAGCACCCTCAATTGGGACAGACACAATCAACGTGACGGCAATACGCGAGAAAACCGATTCAGTGGACGCAAGCTCAGCAATGAATTCCATTAGATCCCATTCCTCATCGAGTCCTCAGTCTCCATCGCCAATGTCAACTGGTAATATTGGACCCAAGAAGAGCTCCAGCGTCAAAGCGATACCTGAAGGCTTAACAGATACGGGCGATGCAGACGATGCATTTTCGCATTCGATGGGTAGTAGTATCTCTGGCGGTTCCGCGCAGGCATTTGGTTCAAACTTCTCTCAACCTAACCTCCTAGGTCCAGGCTCTCGGTCGTCGACAACCTCCACAACCTCTACTGTCCCAAAAGGGCCCCTGGAGTCCATAGCAGCCATCGGGACGGCTACAGCCGCGGTAAAGAAATGGTATGCAACCCGCAAAAACAACACCGCCCCCAACGACAGCACCAGCACCCCCACCCCCACTCTCCCTGCTCGGCATCTCCCACCTGCTACCATCCCCCCTCCACCGCCAAAGAAATCTACCGCCCCTATCGCCGTACCAAAGCGGAACAAGCTCCCGCCACCACTTCTCCCCGCCCGCAAAAACAGAAATGTCTCTGCACCGCCATTACCACCACAAAAAAATGCAAACGGTAGCGAGCTATTAGTAGTTGCGGCGCCAGACTCGGAACCAAATACTCCAGAAGTGGAGGATAGCGGATTTGATGCACCTGGAGGACTAAGCTTTGATTCGGAGTCGTCGAGTTCAAGGGGCGGAGGAGGCAGTAGCTGGGAACGTGGACCAACTAAGGAGCGTGCGCAGGCAGAGAGTGAACTTTGGCATCCGGCGGAAGAGACCGAGATGAGGACAAGGGTGCCATGGGAGGCTAATGAGATGTGATTACTAGCATGGAAATGGAGAAGGGGGTGCATAAGAGCTTTGACTATATTGTATACTATTGCAGGG
>Ga0307512_10000687_pt1 | contig 50120 bp, 46 predicted proteins | sample 14_EM_MG_FD_200267 | JGI IMG/M metagenome (GOLD analysis project Ga0307512, IMG submission 200267) | Populus trichocarpa ectomycorrhiza microbial communities from riparian zone in the Pacific Northwest, United States - 14_EM | ecosystem: Host-associated > Plants > Roots > Unclassified | place...
GTTTCGTACTAGTAGCACCATCGGCCGCCAGATATCTGCAGTCCGGTCAGATCAAATCTGTCAGATTAGCGGCCGGCCTGGGTCAAAAATTTCGTGGCCGGCACAGATCATGCTCAGATCTGACCGGACTGACCGCTTCGGAACACTGCATGCCTCTTGAGAGTGTACTGGGAGCATAGAGCCAAGTAGGCTGGGAGTGTGTCATCGAGTGCAATTGGGAGTGTACTTGAGAGCGTGCTCGGCAGTGTGTTTGAGAGCATCCTGAGAGCGTCTTGAGAGCTTACTTAGGAGCGTACAGTCAAGCAGGCTAGGAGTGTGCCATCGAGTGCAATTAGGAGCATCCTTGAGAGCAAGCTCGGGAGTGTACTTGAGAGCGTACTCGGAAGTGTACTTGGGAGCGTACTCGGAGTGTACTTGGGAGCGTCTTGAGAGCTTACTTGGGACCGTACTGTCAAGCAGGCTGGGAGTGTGCCATCGAGTGCAATTGGGAGCGTCCTTGAGTGCATGCCTGGGAGTGTACTTGAGAACGTACTCGGAGGTGTACTTGGGAGCGTACTCAGAGTGTATTTGAGAGCGTCTTGGAGCCTACTTGGGAGCATGCAATGAAGTGCATTTGGCAGTTTGGTTTCAAGCTTGTTGAATGCACCATGATGTATAGTATCAAGCGCACATAATCGCATGCGTATCATAGTAATCTAGTCAATGTGCTGGTCCATAGGACGTCATAGTGCCATGCGCTAAATATGCTATGGATTACCATCCCAAAAACAGCTTCTCTATGAGTTACACGTCGTGTAAGGTCATTTTTCCTGGTGTCTGGCTGTATATCTGTCACTGTATATATATCTGCCATGGTGTATCTGCCACTGTGTCTGCTGTGTTGTATATCCGCTGCTGTATCTGCCACTGTGTATCCGCTACTGTTTATCCCACCTGCTATCCGCTGCTGTTTATCTGACACTGGTATCCGCTGCTGTGTATCTGCCGCTGTGTATCTGCCGTTGTGGATCTGCTGCTGTTCATCTGCCACTGTGTATCTGCAACAGTGTATCTACCGCTGTGTATCTGCCCCTGTGTATCTGCCCCTGTGAATGTGTATCTTGATCCGGTACTGTATATCGGGTGCTGTATCCGCCGCTGTGTATCTGCCACTGTATATCTGCCACAGTGTCTGCTGTATTGTTGAGAGTGATCGAGTAAAAAGAGAGATTGAATTATCTATCTTACAAAAGTTATTGTCTACCAAACTATCCAATTGTTGAATCTATGCCTTTATATGCCTAAGAAATTGGAAGTTTCCTGGAGATGGCAGAGTGGCACCGGCAGTGGCAAATAGCGGGTGGTGAGTGAATATTTGTGAATGACTCTACACAAATGACGCAGTGCATTAGCAAGCACTCTCCAATCCTGTCTAGCAGCTGCAATGGTGTTCTAAAAACTTGTAGGTATTTGGGATAAATCCTGAGTCAACATGTGGATTTCCACCATAGTTTCCACCACTATATCTGCCACTGCTACATGCACTACATCGCAAGTTCACCCAACCAATAAGAATGCTTTGAGTAGACAAACCAAGTGTATAACTATTAGATCAAGCTGCACGACTGACTTGATATATATTCCCCCTCTAGAGTGAATATTTCCTATGACACCGGGAAAAATGACCTTACGCGACGGGTAACTCATAGAGAAGCTGTTTTTGGGACGGTAATTCATAGCATATTTGACGCATGGCACTATGAATGTCCTATGGACCTACATGTTGACTAGATTACTATGATACGCATGCAATTTTGTGCGCTGGATACTAAACATCACTGCATACAACAAACTTCAAAGCAAGCTGCCAGATGCACTTCATTGCACGCTCCCAAGTACACTCCTGATTGCACTCGATTGCACACTCACAGCCTGCTGGACTGTACGCGCCCAATTGCTCTCGATGGCACACTCCCAGCCTGCTTGACTTACGCTCTCAAGTAAGCTCTCAAGACACTCCCAAGTACACTCCCGGGCATGCTCTCAAGGACGCTCCGATTTGCTCTCGATGGCACACTTCCCAGCCTGCTTGACTTACGCTCTCCAGTAAGCTCTCAAGACGCTCCCAAGTACACTCCCGGGCATGCTCTCAAGGACGCTCCCAATTGCTCTCGATGGCACACTCCAATCTTGCGTGACTGTATGCTCTCAAGATGCTCTCAAGCACACCCCCGAGAACGCTCTCAAGGACGCTCCCAACTGCACTCGATGGCACACTCCCAGCCTGCATGACTGTACGCTCCCAAGTAAGCTCTCAAGAAGCTCTCAAGCACACTCCCGAGAACGCTCTCAAGCCCGCTCCCGATTGTACTCGATTGCACACTCCCAGCCTGCTTGACTGTACGCTCCCAACTAAGCTCTCAAGACACTCCCAAGTACACCTCCCAGTCGCTCTCAAGTACTCTCCCAATTGCACTCGATGGTACACTCCCAATCTCACTTGACTATATGCTCCCATGTATGCTCCTGCATGCTCGATCTAGAGACTTGCTGAGTCGCAGACGCCAGGCACCGGGAGGCATGAGGCTGGGGGCGTATGGCAGGCAGTGTTTGGTGGATGGTGGGCGGCGTGTGGCGTGCGGCGTGTGGCAGGTGGCATGCTGCGTATGTTCGCCGAAATCATGACGTCAGTTGATATTATAGTCTGAACTTTATCTTTAGTGCGGCCACCACGACAAGATCTCACGATGCCTCACGGTCATGGTGTTGACAATTGCAGCCTGGGATACTGCAGGAAAGGTAGGCAATTGGATCTCGTGGAGAGCAGATCTCGAACTCAGATTTTCCGACGGAATCTGCTGCCCGCTTCCCACCGATTGTGGGTGTATGTGTGCACATTTTGTCCAGGGCTGATGGTGATGATGGCGATGGTGATGATGGCGATGGTGATGATGGCGATGGTGATAATGGCGATGGTGATGATGGCGATGGTGATGATGGCAATGGTGATGATGGCGATGGTGATGATGGCGATGGTGATGATGGCGATGCTGATGATGGCGATGGTAATGATGGCGATTGTGATGGTGTCAGTGATGGTGATCACAGTTGCAGAAGCACTTAGACAAGTAGGTTGGCTATGTCAATGTTAGCATCAAAGCTTCTACAGACATAGAGCCTTCTATTAGCCAAAGCTTCCACAGACTTAGAGACTTCTACTAGCCAAAGCTTCCACAGACCTAGAGCCTTCTATTAACCAAATCTTCCACAAACTCAGAGTTTCCCATCGGCCAGAGGCTTCCAGTGGAGGAAAACTCTACTCCTCCTGAAGCGTGGCTCTCTCACGCAGGCTCTCACGCAGGCTCTCAACTAGGCTCTCAAGCAGGCTCCCAAGCAGGCTCTGAAGTAGGCTCTAGAGCAGGCTCTAATGCAGACTCGCAGCGATAGTGTATACAGTACCGGTATAACAGCAGGCAGTGAAGAGTAGTATAAGTCCATCTCTGACCGGCAGCCTTACAAGGTTCCATAGGCCCATGCGTACATCTCAATGAATCGACTATAGATAACGATAAGCTGTGCGTCGCACGTGGGACCACGGGAAGCTTGCTATGAGCTGCGCGTGTGCATCTGTGCGCGTAGTGCAGCCTATAATCGATTTGCACTTTGGCCGATGAATGCACACTGCGGATTGGTTGTGGGAGACACATGTAAGGAGAGATACTCGAGGATAATAAAGTGCTAATTGACATTTAGTCACTGCTCAGAGTGGGGGATACACCGGTTCCCTTGATGTTCATGTCCGACGGAACACCTCGCTCGAATTTAGTGGGCGACAAGAATGAGTGGCCTGTATATATGACAATTGGCAATCTATGTTCAAAGATCCGCCAGATGCACTCAACGCACAGCATCCTAATGGTCGCTCTCCTGCCGATTCCAATCAAGAAACGCAATATTCCTCTGAAGCAACTGGATGTACAGCGGCAAACAAACCGAGAGGTTGTAACGGCACGGCTGCACGTGACGTGTCCAGGGCCGGGTAATGGCAATTATATATACTGGGCTCGCCATGAGCCTTAGATCTCTAGCGATAATCTTACCAATACATCTACACGTCTACATATATAGTCACTCGAGTCCATGTGTGCAACCATATCCCTATACAGCCGGACGCTGGCGTATGCGTCCTTACAGTAGAATCGCTCTTTCAGTAAATGGATATGTTTCGCTCACGGGATTTGCGAGTTTACATCTATTCCGACGCGTCAACATCAGCAAAATGTATTTTAGTCACTTGAAGCCTCCAGGAGTGTCTGAGAGGATGTGGAGTGTAAACTTAGATGCGTCAATTTCAGGAGAGTATCCGATACTAGGAGGGAATTCCGGCCGGCCTTTACAGTAACTGGGATCCCTGATGACTGGTACCGGAGAGCCATGGGAGTGATTGTGATATGTTTGAGAACACCTTGGAGCGCTGGAGAGAACTTTGGGTGCACCTGGGAGCACCTGGGAGCACTGGCGACAAGTCTGGGAGCGCCAGTGACAGGCCTGGGAGCGTCAAAGACAAGTCTGGGAGCGTGGATGTCAAGCCTGGGAGCGCGGATGACAAGCCTGGGAGCACCTGGGAGCGCCAGCAACAAGCCTCGGAGCCCCACAAATCACAGTGAAGCAGTCTGGGAAAACGAGATCTTCTTTGGGAATGGTGCTGGTGCGCCTAGAAATCATAGCTACTACTTATCGTTCAACGATTTTTAAAACTCATGCATTCAGTTTGTATTCTCATCTCTCTATCTATATAGCTACCCATCTACACACAGTATATCTGGACTGGCTGCAGGCGGTGCTTGAGAGCAATTCGAGGAGCGCCTGAAAATGATGATCGAGTGAACTCAGAGATACACTCAGAGGCCAAGATTGTGCAAGGTTGGAGATGTACTTGGAGGGCATGAGCGTGAGAACTTGCAAGCTGTAATGGAGCGAGTTTGGCGATACACTTGCAGGCCGTGATCGAGCAAGTTTGGAGATGCACTTGGAGGCCACGATCGTGCAAACTTGCAGGCTGTAATTGAGCAAGTTTGGAGATGCACTTGAACAACGTGATTGTGCGAACTTGGAGGCCGTAATCGTGTGACTTTGCTGATACACTTTGGAGGCTGTGATCGAGCGAGTTTAGATGTGGATTTAGAGGCGGTCGATGGACGGCGCACCGGGTGCTGAGAATCTATTCATCAGTTTGTTGACTCCCAACTGTGGGAATGTGACAAGGTAACTTTACCTTTGAACACTCATGGCGACCTGGCTGATGGCGGTTGATCGTGTAGGGAGGCACGCCGGAAGCTGAATGTATATTCAGGGGTCAACTCGTGAACATGAGAATGAAGGGAAGACAAACAATCTCGGGTGGATGCAGTACTTGGTGTATGCTGTACTTGGTGTATGCTGAACTTGGTGTATGCTGTACTTGGTGTATGCTGTACTTGGTGTATGCTCTACTCGGTGTATGCTGAACTCGGTGTATATTGTACTTGGTGTACGCTGTACTTGGTGTCAAGTCATGATCATGGCATGGAGGGATAGAGAGGGATGACTTAACTTTGTATTCTGCGATGATAGTAGAGTTCTGGACGTGAAAGGGAGAGATGGGGGATGAAGATGAGAATGATGTGGAGGATACGAGTGGTTGTGAGAAATCAGGGGTACAAATTGCCTGATTGGGTTGGGAAGACCTCGTATCGGTGTAATTACATGCCGGATCGGGACTCGTGCATGCCGTATTGGGGATGGTAAATTGACTCGCACAGGAAATTCTATAAGTTCCGGTTCATCATGATGATTAGCTCTATCTCTCTCCTTCTCGTCCTCAACTCTACCGTCACCTAACAACAAGAAGTTAAATCATCCTCTCCATGCCATGATCAAGAGTTAAAACCGAGTACAGCATACACCCAGTGCAGCATACACTCAGTGATGCATACACCGACTACTGCATCATCCCAAGATCGACTGTAACCCAGCCAGTCTCTCAGTGGACCGGGTTGTACTCAATTCTCTACATTCCCACAACACGAGTATACCAATGAATAGAGTGTCAGCATCCATCGCACATGCCTCCCGATCTACCGCCACCAGATTCACTGCCACCAGTTTCACTGCCTCCAGATTGACCACCTTCAGATCAATCGCCTTCAGATCAACCGCCTCCAAGTACTCCTCCAATCTTGATCGATCATGGCCCCCAAGTGTATCTCCCAATACGTTCAATTCCGGCTTCCAAGTGCATCTCTGAGTTCACTCGATCTCGGCCTCCAAGTGCATCTCCCAATTCGCTCAATCACAGCCTCCAAGTGCATCTCTGAGTTCAGTTGATCTCTTGGTCTCCAAGTGCATCTCAAAACTCGTTCAATCACGGCCTCCAAGTGCATCTCTAAGTTCACTCGATCTCTCGGTCTCCCAGTGCATCTCCAAACTCAGTCGATCCCGGCCTCTAAGCGCAACTCTGAGTTCACTCAATCTCAGTCTCCAAGTGCATCTCCAAACACGCTCTATCACAGGTTCCAAGTGCATCTCCAAGGAGTGACGGCGGTTGTACCGAGATATAGAGGTAATGGAGGTGGACTGAGTGATGGGGAGTAAATGTTCGGCAGACCCCGGAATAGATAGACATCATCTCATTTCCATCTCATCTTATTATAAAATGAAAATACACACTCTATCTTACTCAACTTTTGGTCTCACTCACTCTATCCGAAATTTTGTGGATCCACGCAATTGACTGGATCTTCAACGCCGGGTAGTATCATATCTTCACACCAGATTTGAATGCTGCTCGAACAAGAAGTAAACCTCTAAGGCGGAACATGAAATCCGTTTGGATGTCGCGCGAGGTGTGGCAGAGTGTTGATAGTGGGCTCTCTGCCTTCTAGCTCCATCGTTTCACCACAATGGGCTCCAAGTGGCGCATCTCTAAGTTCTTTCAATTGGCATGTCCAGGTGCTCCTCCGATTACGCTCAAGTACCATCTGCGGCCAGATTGACCATATGTATATATATAGACAGACTTAAATAATGCATGCCAGAAGATGATGTAGCGAATCTTGTGACTGTAACAAAGACGAATATGACAAGATGAAATGCCTTGTGGTTATGTCAGAACCACTGCTGTGAGAATACAGCTCCAAGTCTCCCGCAGAGCTGCGGGGCAGTCTCAGATGCTGTTGAAGTATTCCACAGAGCTGCGCAGCAGTCTCGGCTACTCTCAATGAATCCCGCAGAGCTGCGCAGCGGTCCCGGCTTCTTTAGAAGTCTTTCGCAGATCTGCGCCGAGGTCTCAGGAGCTCCAGAATTCGACTATTCAATAAGTCAAATCTCGTAGCATCCTGAATGCATCACCATAACTGCAGGTACTTTCAGGAGCACCTGAGAATGCTCTTGCAGAGTCTGAGAGCACTTTGCAAAGCTCCAGGGGGGTCTGGGAGCATCTAGAAGTACTTTCAAGCACAGGTGAGATCACGTGGAGTGTCTGGGAGGATTGCGTGTTTCTTCCGGACCTATTTACATCTTGCTGATGAATTATAAGTCAAAAATTAACTCAACCTGAATGCGACAACTCGGAGACCTTCTGATTACACGAGCGTTGAGTTTGAAGATATTCATCCTTCAATCAGGTGAATTGTCAATAGCAGAGATGATTTTGAAGATGTACTTGGCAGTGAGACGCGTTAGCGGCCAACAATGCCGACAATTGCTACAAGCTGAGAGACAACTCCTACACACTTCCAATGAGAGGAAATCGCATACAACCTATTGCTACAAGCACAATTTCCAGCGACTGCAGTCAATTCAGCAGCACCAAGCAATGCAGAGATCACGATTGATGAGAACAACCATATTACTCCTGAACGCGTACAACTGACGAGAACCTAACAAGAAGTCTACCTCTCATGATCACAGTGCGCATATGGAGGTGACGCTGTCTGAGAACAATATCCGCCTACCGAGATCAACTACATGATGAAAGTTCACATATGGAAGAGATGCTTTCCAGCGAAGCTCACTTACGATGAGAATGAGGGTAGTGTGATTGCATACTTGATGTCCACATACGATTTTGGCGAATACCCACCGCAATGACAGCGTATGCTAGAGAGAGAAAGAAACTTGCCATTCATTTGACACCGCTGCGGTCATTTCTGGTCATGTGAATACCAATACCGCCAGATTCAATTCTGCCACCGATAACTACGATGCTGAGAAGGCTGATGGTCGACCTACAATCCTCCGAAGGCCCAATTGTGCTGAGCGCAATGACTTTCGGAAGCACTGCGGATGCTGCACATAGTGTTAGCAACAGGTCCGGGTAACATGGCAGCGGTCCGGGTTCAGACTGTATACACTGGTCAATTCAGTTCTAGACCCGTCCAAAAACCCGACCCGCTGCCTCTTGGCGAGCCACACCCGGACGGGTACCTGTCAACCCGTCGGTGTCGCAGGGTTTGGCTAAACCAGTCGGTTTCAATCTCCGGCTCTGCGTTTCGGGTTTTTCTATTTATCGTTGCATTCTGATATCCAACTGTTAAACACAAAATATTGACCATGGTACTGCATTGTCATTTTCTGATGTATTGACAACCTTTATATAGCCAACAAGTAGAGAGTCACTCCCTACCCCATCCTGAAAATGAGGGTCAATGGAGCGTCAACAATTGATGGTCTTGCATCTTGGGTAATCTAAGTGGCGCTTAATCGCACGTAACTATAAACAAGTGATTTGCATCCTTGATGAGCAAAGAAGCAAATGATATTCCCGCAATAGCCTCCTGAACTGTAACAACTTATTTCGTTGACAAAGGTGCAACTAAGTGTTCACTAGTGTTATAGACTAGAAAAATGGCCACAACTGAGTATATGGACTTTAACAGCGACAGCACGCTTCGATAAACCATGATCGAAGCCCCAAGATCATTGACACTCAGTTGACGCATATTTTCATGATTGGGCGGAGAGCGTGTCGCATTCTTTTTTGCCTATAAAGGATGGCAACACTTCCATTATGTGTAATCACTACCAAATCACGTTTTTATTACCCGACTTACAGGACCAAAAATCGTTGACCCTCCGTTGATGCTCATTTTCAAGATGGGGCAGGGAGTGTCTCGCTTTCTTTTTTGCCTATAAAGGTTGTCAATGCTGTTGTTATTTATAACCACTACAAAATTACTTCATAGTTACCAGACTAAGAAGATTTAAAATCGTTGACACTCTGTTGACGCTCATTTTGAAGATGCAGCAGGGAGCGTGTAGCTTTTATTTGTGCCTATAAAGGGTGGCAACACTTCCATTATGTGTAGTCCCTGCCGAATCGCGTAGTTATTACCTGACATATAGAACCAAAAATTGTTGACCCTCCGTTGACGCTCATTTTCAAGATGGGGCAGGGAGCATCCTGCTTGCCTTTTTGCGTACAAAGGTTGTCAATGCTGTTGTTACGTATAACCACTACAAAATTACATCTTAATTACCAGACTAAGAAGACCTCAAATCATTGACGCTCTGTTGACGCTTATTTTCAAGATGGGGCAGGGAGCGTGTTGCTTTCTCTTTTGCCTATAAAGGGTGGCAACACTTCCATTATGTGTATTCACTACCAAATCGCATGTTTATTACCCGACTTACAGGACCAAAAATCAGTGACGCTTGGTTGACGCTCATTTTGCCACGGGTGTAACTGCAATATGGAACCATTTACTTTGGCATAGTATATCAATGATGGTCTTGTGGCAGCCATCCTGTGCTGTTCATATACGTTCTCCTTTCTAACTACATTGTTCTTTAATGATGCATATAAATATACCCTTTAAGATATACTTTAAAGTGTCTGCTAATTGTAGATAATAACAATATCAAAATTCCTGTTCCATTCAGTCAACTCTTGTCTTCGCTGTCATGTTCACTCAAAAGGCTACTGTCGTCTACAGAATGGCTGTCAGCTGCATTACCACTTAGCTGATAGTGTACTAACCTGTGGATGGACCTTCATCAGTCAGTAAATCTGGAATAGAATCATTATCGCGCATGTGATCCTTGGCATATGGATCAAGATTGAAAAATCGAGCGCTGGGAAGCAGAGTATGTATATACAGATACTAGGTATGGTGGGGGCTTCGCCGCCCCATTCGGTAAAAAAGAATCCTAAACCCCAAAACCCATGAAATCCAGCCAGCTCTCAGCCGGTTCACATTACGTCCAGCCAGCCGAGAGCCCGCCCATCAAGATTGCGTCCAGCCAGGGCAGTGTTAGCCCGTCCACATTATGTCCAGCCAGCCGAGAGCCAGCCCGTACAGCCAGCCAAGAGCTAGCCTGTCCAGATTGCATCCAGCCAGCTGAGAGCCGGCCTGTGCACATCGCATCCAGCTAGCCAAGAACCATCCCAGAGTGAGTATGTCAGCATTGTGTAAATCGTCTCCAGCCGGCCAAAAGTCAGCCCGTCCAAATCATATTCAGTTGACCAAGGTCAGCCCGTCCATATCATATTAAGTTGACCAAGAGCCAGTCGATCTTGACCGTGTCCAGCAGCCAGAGAGCTAGCCCGTCCACCCGTCTCGATCGTCTACAGATATTTGAGAGCCAGCCCTTCCAGATCACGTCCAGATCACGTCCAGTGAGCCGAACCTGTACAAATTGTATCCAGCCAGTAGAGAACATGCCCGTCTCGAGCGGCTCCATACATTTGAGAGCCAGCCTGTCCATATCGCGTCCAACTACCAGAGGGCGAGCCCGTCCAGAGCATATCTAGCCAGCCGGGAGCCAGCCCGTCCAGATCGCATCCAGCCAGCGCATCTAGATCGTTTCCAGCAAGTTGAGAGCCAGCCCACCCAGATTGCGTCTAGCCCGCTCGGATTGCTGACCAATAGCTGTTGTGAGAGCCACACTCAAGCAAAGCGCCACAGTTCACTAATCATGACTGAAAAAGACCATCTACCAACCAATGAGCATTCTGTAATTTGCCACAGTAAGATGGTATGTACCACCATCAACCAATGAGAATGCATCGAGCCGACAAACCATGTGTATATATTATAGATCCGGGGGGCACACCTTCTGTTTCGGAGCGTTGAGTTCTCCCACTGTCATCAGGTGGAGCAGGTGGCGTTCCGGGCCTCGGTGGCACCGGTTGTGGTGGAGGTGCACCCGTGCCTTTGTGACTCCAGCGAGTCTGTGGATTCTTTGCTGTGCCATCGTGGCAAGGAAGACAGCCATCCGTCTGATTTTCATGAACCATTACCAGGTGTCTTTCTATCGTAGCCTTCATCTTGTTATGCCCGGGACACACAACACCCCGCTTCCTCTCTTCCCGGACTTCAGCATGAGGTTGTTCATTAGTTGTTGCGTTTGCTCTATTGCAGTGCATGAAAACCATTCTTTAGCCATTTTGGCCATATTCAAGGCAAGACGCATGTCGGACTGTTCAAGCTGTACCTGACCTCCTTGTCTTGCCATAGTAGCTGACATGTTGAAAACCTACAAGAAATTAGTTGCTGCTTCTAGAGTGAGATTCGGCTGATACCTCAACCATATATGACTCTGGAGCCTCCTCTAAGGTCGTAAATGCCTGTTGCGTCCAGTCCCAGGGACGTTTATAACCAAATTCGTCTGCGGAAATCCCAGAACTGACTACATTGTGATTTTCAATTTAGCAAACTGTGCGGACAAATACCTGGGTCGACCACGGAGGATTCCCGTTATGGGAAGTGATAATTTGGTCACGTAGCTCTCTACGTACCGCGGCTGTGCGTTACATTGTCAGCTGATCGTCGTCTACATCGATATGAATTGGCTCACATCTGATTGCATGCTACTTCGTATTCTTGCTGCTTCCGGTGGTATGTATTATTGTTAAATGTGTGTCCTGGGTCATATTTTCGGTGGCTACAATTGCAGCATTGCGGTGGACTAACAGGTGTCTGTCTTGCTGCTGTGTCTCACCGGGTGGCGCATTGTTTAAAGTGCCTGTTGTTCAGCTCGATTCGGCTCCAATCGCACCTGGTAGAAGTGTTGCTGGAGCCATGACTTGCTGTTGTGGAATGGTGAGGAAGATGATCACGAAAAGAAGTGGGAAGTCATGAAGATTATACAGTTAGCTACATGTCAAAATGGAATGAGTGACAACCAACTTGCACCTTCAATTCAAACTGAATCTGGCTGCGTATAGCTGCACTGCATATAGCTGCAGGGGATTCCAATGGTCCCACGATTTGCAGTAAGTCGGTCCGATGTTGTTTTGTTGCTCACAGGGATACATCGTGATAAATGACAGCTGATATATCATTTTTGATAGATATAAAATGGACATTCTTGGACGGAAAGGACGTCTGGTGATGTTTGTCTCACAACATCGCCGGGATCTGATACGAATCACACCCTAACCATCAAGTTTGAATGTACGGTCAGCATGCCTATTCCCAGTGCAGTGACAGTCAAAACGCTGATTTTGCTTTATTCAAATTGCTCAAACCTACCAACCTTGACATAAAAAACGCAGCTTGCCTCCATGTGGTCCAAATCTTCCAACTTCCAACATCTCGCCCAACAACGAGTTCAACACAAGATACAATGGTCAATGCTCTGAAAAATAACCTTTCTCAACCTCCGGCAGGCAAATACTGCAAATTGACAAAGAAATCCATATGACAACATCATCAAGCGAGTAAAGGCAAGCTTGGCTTGGAGGCAGAAAGGGTCCGAGCGTTGGGAGCTTTGTGCAGCTTACGATCTAAAAAGAAGCTTTCGGCGGAGAAACGATGGGAAACGTGCTCTTTAAGCAACAAAGAGAAAGAGAAATGGATCGAGGATTATGTGGATAGAGAGACTGCTGTGGCAAGAAAGCGAGTTGAAGACGCAGCGACAGCGATTATGCAAGAGCAGGAACATATGAGGAATGTTGAAAAGGCACGATCGTCAACCAGTAAGATTGAAACAACCTTTGTGGAGGTATTGAATGCTACCGGAGACAGTCTGAGTGATGTTGCATGTTCCGAAGATGGGGAGGATGGGGAAGACGAGGATGATGATGAAGATGATTCAGAGCTTGGCAAGCTGAGCGAAAATGACAAACCTGGCTGGGTGATGGGCACAATCTCCAAAACGGTACAGCACCGCATGGAGAGCTTTCAGCAGAAGCAGATAAGGCTAGATGAACTGACGCAACCAGGATGGGGGGATGCGGCCGACTAGTTCCGTGAGAGAGATATGAAGTACAGGACGAATGAATTGAAGGTTGCGGCAGTTGTGAAGCCTCAAACTGATACGACAGCAGCCACACTATCACCGACAACAATTGCAGAGCTTATGCAGGTTCTTGATATTGTCCCCGGACAATCAGAAATGCCGCAAGTGATGTCTTGACTGGGAAGTAGTCAAATGAGGCTGGGTTCGGAGAAACCTCATGCACACAATCACATAGTATATCTCATGCCCGACGCGGTGCCCTATTCGTCACAGATGTAGATTGGGACGCCAGTTCAACCTGTGAGCTTGTACCCCAACATATAGTGTCGCTAGGTAATTCCCATATAGAAATCGGATTCGGATGAAGACATGTTGACGGCTCCTGCCTCACCGGAGGAGTAGATAGGCAAGTAGCTATTTGTGGCGACATATCTCAAGTACGAGCAATTTGTACCTACTTTGTTCCGTGTCAGCTTGTTCTGGATTACAGTGACCAAATTGTGAGACAGGATTATTCATCAGTGTGTGTGCAAGGGTCGTACGGGCCATGCAAACGTTCTAGACTCCAAATTAAGTTGATTGACGAACTATGAACTGTATATGGTGTTGCCTGTCACGGTTAAATCACAAAGCAAAACCCAAAACTGAGATGAAATTTACTAACACAGTTTGAGTCAGTGATGTCATACAACTCATAGAAGGAGCGATCAAGGCACATCCAAAACCCGGATATATGACAGCCGTCAGGTTGCATTAATCCATGCAGCCAACTACTCAACGCTCCGCTCAGACCTCCTGCACTTGGTTGAGAAATTGAACATTGCTTACGGTACCTAATGGAAACCAAGGAGATTGAGCTGGATAAGGAATGGTGAGGATGTAGGGCTATAAATATCTAAAACTAGGGCATGGATTTTCATCCAGTAAATTGCCGGCCGAAAGAACTGAAACAGGATGGACCTACATCATTCATCATGCAAATAACGTGTATGGTGGTGGCTCAGACACTGAGATGTCTTGAAGATTTTGGATTCAAATGATAATACACAGAAACGGTATACTGGCTGCCAAAAAAGACTGTATGGATTATATGTACAATTGTTGAGTACCCAATGACTGTTAGTATGTATCTAAGGTGAGCTCAAAGGTGAGCGTCAATGGAGCGTCAACCATTTTTGGCATTGCATCTTGGAAAATCCAGAAGGATTCGCTGCAACATTCACTCATAATCAACCTATAGCCCGCCTTTCTAGTCAAAAATGGTTGCAACAACATCACTACAATGTCCTAAAAGTGAAAGTCAAAGGAGCGTCAATGACTTTTGGCCTCGAATGATGGGAAATGCAAGTGTTGTCCGGCTATATTAAGCCATAGTCGAACTATCAGCCGCCTGTCTAGGCAAAAGTTGTTGTGACAACATCGCTACTATGTCCTAAAAATGAGCGTCAACGACTTCTGGCATTGCATCTTGGACATGCAAGGGCTGAACGGTGACATTAAGCCATAATCGAATCATCGGCCGCCTTTCTGAGCAAAAATGCTTTCGACGACTTCGTCACTATGCCCCAAAAATGAGTGTCAACAATTTCAGGCCTTGCATCTTGGAATATCAAGGGGCTATGCGGCTAAGTTGATCCTGAATCCAACTATCGGCTGCCTTTCTAGACACAAATGCTGTCAACGACTTCGTCACTATGACCCAAAAATGAGTGTCAACAGAGCGTCAACGATTTTAGGTGTTGCATCTTGGAATATCAAGGGGCTATAAGACTACTTGGATCCAGAATCGAACTATCGGCCGCCTATCTAGGCAAAAATGATAATGACAGGAGTGTTACAATGTCCCACAATGTACGTCCACAGAGCGTCAACAGAGCATCAATGATTTTTGATCTTGCATCTTGGTTAATCTAACGGCAATGGAATGCAGATGAACCACAATTAACCCATCGGCAGCCGTTATTCGCAAAAATGCTAGTGACGATGTCGCGTCCGTCTCCTACTATTGAGTGTCCGCAGAGCGTCAATAGTTTTTGTGGAGGCTAAGAATGCTACACAGCAATGTACTGCATTGTGCTGTTCCTAAATGGAGATATACACGGTCAGTCTTTGCAATCTGACCTTGTATACAACTTCACAAATATCCATGCAAGGTCTTAAAGATCTGATTCTTGTACCTGTAGCAGTAGATTCAATATTTAAGAACCGGCAGTCTGCTTTGCTGTATGGTGACTGTCGGCAGTCATTCTAATCGGATTACCCAGCTTTCTACTTCTTACCGCCATGTCGGATTGAAAACCTTTGAACACCTCATTGCTCGAGGATATGGTCTCTGCCAATAATGAACATGTCTTCATTCGTGATTTGAGCGACCATACTTTACAAATCATCTTCAACGCTTAGTAGGCTTCAATGAATGTAGACTCAAAGCGGGCTATTGCTTGGAATAATTCTAGACATGCGCAATCGTGGCGATTCTATTTGCACTGCGGAATTGAGGAGACCGGCAGCCATGGCAAGATATGCATCGGCAAAAGTGCAAATCGACTATAGGCTGCGCTACGCACACACGCGCACACACGCAGCTTATACCAAGCTTCCCGTGGACCCCTGAGCGATGCGCAGCCTATAGTCATCGATTGTCCATTCATAGAGCTGGGCGCATGGGCCGATGGAACTATAGACGGCTGCCGGCCAGAGATGGACCTATACTTGTCTTCAGTGCCTGGTGATATTCCGCTACTGTACACACTATCACTGCGAGTCTGCATGAGAGCCTGCTGGCAATCGAAAGCCTGCGCTAGAGCCTGCTTGGGAACCTGCTTGAGAGCCTGCTTGAGAGCTTGCTTGAGAGTCTGCTTGAGAGAGCCGGGCATTGGGAGGAGTAGAGTTTCCCTCCACTGGAAGCCTTTGGCCGATGGCAAACTCTGGGTTTGTCGAAGTTTTGGATAATAGAAGCCTCTAAGTCCATGGAAGCTTTGGCTAAAGGAAGGCTCTAAGTCTGGAAGCTTTGGCTAATGGAAGGCTCTAAGTTGGGAAGCTTTGGCTAATAGAAGGCTCTAAGTCTGGAGAAGCTTTGATGCTAATGTTGACGTAGTCAACCAACTTGTCTAAGTGCTTCTGGTACTATGATCACCATCACCGACACCATCACCATCACGGTCATCACCATCGCCATCATCTCCATCGCCATCATCACCATCACCATCATCACCATCAGCCCCAGCCCAAATGCGCACACATATGCCCACAATCCGTGGGAAGCAAGCAGCAAATTCTGCTGGACAATCTGAGTTGGAGATCTGCTCTCCCCAGAATCCAATTGTCTACCATTCCTACAGAATCTAATGCTGCAATTGTCAACACCATGGTCGTGAGGAATCGTGAGATCTCGTCTCGGTGGGTGCACTAAAGATACGATTCAGACTATGATATTGACCGAGCTCATGATTTCGGCCGCCCGCCACCCGCTCCCAGCCACCTGCCACATGCCATATGCACACGCCACCCACCAAGCAATGCTCAACAAGTCTCGGGATCGAGCATGTAGAAGAATATTTGGGAGGAGTAGAGTTTTCCCTGGGAAGCTTTTGGCCGATGGAAAACTCTGAGTTTGTGGAAGCTTTTGCTAATAGAAGCTCTAAGTCTATGGAAGCTTGGGCTAATAGAAGGCTCTAAGTCTGTGGAAGCGTTGATGCTAACGTTGATATAGGCAACCTACTTCTCTAAGTGCTTCTGGTACTATGATCACCATCACCGACACAATCACCATTGCCATCATCACCATTGCCATCATCACCATCAGGCCTGGACCGAATATGCACACATACATCCACAATCGGTGGGAAGCGGGCAGCATATTCCGCTGGAAAATCCGACTCGGAGATCTGCTCTCCCCGAGATCCAATTGTCTACCTTTGCTGCAGAATCTAAGGCTGCAATTGTCAACACCATGAACATGAGGCATCGTGAGATCTCGTCGCATTGGCCACGCTAAAATACGGTTCAGACTATGATATCGACCGACGTCATGATTTCGGCCACCCCCCACCCGCCTCCCGGTGCCTGGCCCCTGCAACTCAGCAAGTCTCTGGATCAAGCACCCAGGAGCATACTTGGGAGCATATAGTCAAGTGAGAATGGGAGTGTCTTGCCTCTTGAGAGTGTACTTGAGAGCATGCTCGGGAGTGTGCTTGAGAGCGTCTTGAGAGCTTACTTGGGAGCGTACAGTTGAGCGGGCTAGGAGTGCGCCGTCGAGTGCAATTGGGGGCGTCCTTGAGAGCATGCCCGGGAGTGTGCTTCAGAGCGTCTTGAGAGCTTACTTGGGAGCGTACGGTTAAGCAGGCTAGGAGTGCGCCGTCGAGTGCAATTGGGGGCGTCCTTGAGAGCATGCCCAGGAGTGTGCTTTAGAGCGTCTTGAGAGCTTACTTGGGAGCGTAAGTCAAGCAGGTTGGGAGTGTGTAATCGAGTGGAATTGGGAGCGTCCTTGACAGCATGCCCGGGGGTGTGCTTGAGAGCGTCTTAAGTGCTAACTTGGGAGCGTATAGTCAAGCAGGCCGGGAGTGTGCCATCGAGTGCTATGGGGAGCGTACAGTCACTGATGGGCTGGGAGTGTGCCATCGAGTGCAATTGGGAGCGTCCTTGGGAGCTTACTGGAGAGTGTAATTTAAGGAGGCTGGGAGTGTGTCATCGAGTGCAATTGGGAGCGTCCTTGAGAGCATGCCCGGGAGTGCGCTTGAGAGCGTCTTGAGAGCTTACTTGGGAGCGTATAGTCAAGCAGGCTGGGAGTGTCATCGAGTCCAATTGGGAGCGTCCTTGAGAGCATGCCCGGGAGTGTACTTGAGACCGTACTTGGAGGTGCACTTGGGAGCGTGCAATGAATGCATTTGGCAGTTTGGTTTCAAGTTTGTTGAATGCAGCATGATATATAGTATCAAGCGCACATAATCGGATGTGTATCATAGTAATCTAGTCTATGCACAGGTCCATAGGACCTCATAGTGCCACGCGTCAAATATGTTATGGATCACTGTCCCAAAAACAGCGTATCTATGAGTTACACGTCGCGTAAGGTCATTCTTCCCGGTGTGTATCGTTTGTCATCAAGTTCTTCCCCATCCATCAGAACATGGGACTAGCTCAATGGAGAAACACCTGGTGGCAAATGCTGACATCGCAAAGATAAACGAATTAACGGAGTTAGAGATTACTGAATGTACTAGTTCGAAGGTCGATGAAATAGCTTTGGCCATCCCGAAGAGGCAAAGAAGTCGAGGAATCACAATAGTAAGTTCGCAGAGGTAGATCAGATTTGACATCCAGATTGATCCATATTGACCGAAATGACAGACAAAAAGTTCTAAACTGGCAGCTAAGGACTTTGAAACTTCTGAATTTCACCAAGACACGTGGAATCGCTACCTCATGTTAGGATTTCTTTCAGCTCATATTCCATGGAACTCTATATCAAATCTAGAGCTATGATGGTCATATAAGGCATTATGCGATGACCCACTGTGCTGCCATCTGCTACGACCCTCAGCAGCATTTGCCGGAGGGAATATGTACTGACCGTGGATGCAATGAGGAAGCAATTGCCTTCACGAAATAAAGTTAGTTTAGCTTTGGACAGATGGACATCGATGAACAAACTAGCCATAACGTCGGTCATTGCTTACTATAGGGATTGAAATTGGGCATTGCATGAAGTTCAACTCGCTTTCGAAGGGATTGATCACCTGTTCCTTTCACGTTTCGAAAGCTAATTATGGATGATAGGTCAAGGGCCAACATACTGGAGCAAGGCTAGCCCTACATTTCAAGGACATGCTTGATCGTTTTGAGCTTACCGACGGCCATTTGCTTGGAATTACGCGTGATAATGCCTCCTCCAATTACTCCAAGACATGCGAGCTGCAATCAACACTTGAGGCCTCGGGAATCGAGTGGCATGCGTTGGAGAACCACATACCATGCATGGAACACGTCATACAGCTGTCTTTAGGTGCATTCACGAGCAGTCTCGGTGTAAAAGGCCGCACCAAGTCTTGGGAAGCCCATGAGCACGATCAGCAATTTGTAGAGGATGAAAGCGTAGACATTGGAAAGAGTCAAAGGATTCGAACAGTGGGCAACGCTAGAATCAATAAGGCCTCGGCCATGAATCCAGGTTTAGCAAAGATAATTGAGAAAGTCCGTATTTCAAGATATTTTGAAAGTCTTGAAACTCACCATCATATAGCAGAGGATGCTTGCCGTATTGATTACGCGAACCGCTGGTCATCCAAACGAGTTCATTGACCGTCAAAATCCCAACGTCCATATCGCGGTACTTCCGATTATGGATGTCAAGCCAGGTTGGAACTGGACACTGGAGTTGCTTGAGCGTGCCTGCCGATCACCGGAATCCACACACGAGTGGGTTAAAAACCCAAAATGCAGCAATTACTGGTCACTCTTCAAAAGACAAGATTCAATGGACCACTTTGAAGTATGTCATGGAAGTGGTGAGGCCATTCTGAAATTGAACCCTGTGGATGTCAAAGAGGCATTCAGTCACATTGCATCACGTTATCACAGTGTACGATGACATGTTCGATCACACGGATGGGTTGATTCGAGCTTTGGCTAAGAAAAAGACTCGATGGAAGGAAGACTTGCTCTTTGCCGTGAAGTTAGCTCGACAGAAGCTGTCCAAATATCACACTGAAGAGACTATGGATGGGCATGTGTCTCATTTCTGCACACATCCTCCAACCTTTCTGGAAGTTGCAATGGTTTAGAAAGTGGGACAAGGGAATGGATATCAATCCTGAGGATGAGACATCCTATACTACGCAATACCAAGAGGCCATTCTGAAGTACGTGGAGAATGAATACTGCGCTAAACATCAATGTGTGCCGGTCAATAAACACGAAAGCTTACCTAGGAGCAATCTCATCCCCTCTTCAACGGCTTCAGGATGCTATCAATCATGCTTTGATCCATATGATTTGTCCAGCGATGATGAAGAATACTTAACGCCAAAGGATGTGGCTGAGATGATACTGCGACGTAGCGATTGCTCAACACGATTACTGACCACCGCCAGGCTCTATTTGAATTCACCACCTAAAGCACCAAACCACAGGCGGCAAATTGATCCAAAGCTCAATGATTACCACTCCGACCCAATGGGGATTATCAGTACATTTTGGTTACCAGACATAACCGACTAGTGGCGTCAACAGGAGGAAACGAACTCAAATTACACCGATCACTCTAATGTGGCGCGCTATATATTCTCTATCATACCACATGGTGTCGGAGTGGAGGCCAGTTGTTCCCTAGGCTGAGATGTTATTGGCTGGAGGCAGTGACAATCCACAGGTGAGACTCATTGCGAAAAAGTTGTTGTAACGCAGTTTGCTCGAGCCAATTACGGGATTTTGCCAGTTGGTGACCCAGAAATGGATACAATGAACATAGAAAACAACTCGGAAATGAAGAAAGAGGTGGAGGAAAGGAAATCGCAGAGAATGGCCAAGGTTCACGACATTTTGGAAATGTGGCTGGGCAGCCAAAACCTATGTGCTACCCAGAAAGAATCTCGCGCTCAAAAAAAGCAGATGACCGCCGTGGGATACATTTCGGACACAGAAGAGATCGTCAAAGCATCCTGGTCACTCTTTCAATATGATGGGGCGGCTGCATTTAAATTGTCAGAAAGATCTCCTTTGCCACCACCTATGTCTGGAAAGGACCTCCCTGGAGGACGAACTCAAATATTATATGTCCGCCAAATTCGAAGAATCAACCGTCATCCAGTTGAAAGTGATGAGGACAGCGCACCTGGAAGCATTTCGGACACTAAAGATTGGCTTGAGCGGAATGGGGACGTAGATAATCCAAATGTCGGTGAAGAGGATTGCACGGCAGAGGTTGAATCTGATATAGAGCAAGACAATTGCATCATAGAACCGGAATGCCCAGTGCAGCGGTATGTGAGCGCCGTGCTAAATGTTGCCGGATTGATTCGGCCTACATGGAAGTCAAAAAGACAGGCTGAACATGGTGTTGATGACGGTCAATGCAATTGAAACAAGGAGGAAGAAGGGAGTGAAGAAAAAGTAGGACAGAATGCGTCAATGTTTGACGAGCTTCTTTATGTATCTTGACCGAGAGTTTTAGTTAGTGATATATTATGGGGGCATGGTGAGCAGTAGCATGTCAATCTCGGTTGACAAACAGATGCATAGTAGGCGCAATGATGCTTTTGGCAAGATACATGGATTTCAGTCGTGTGAGAGCGAACAGTGCAAGAATGCCACTGCGCTCGGCTTTGCCAAAAGGCCAAGTCTCAATTTGTCAGAAGGACTACCAATAAGTTCGAATCATGATGAAAACTTTTATCGATGGCAGCACATGTTCAATGGACAATACATCACAATGAGTGTCAATGGAGCGTCAAAGATTTGTGGTTGTGAAAGCACGGTGATTAAACAGTAATTTGGTTGCTGTAATGCATAACCGATATGTTGGCAGCCTTTATAGGCAAAAGAGACAGCGACATGCACCCTGCAGCATCCTGAGAATGAGTGTCAACGGAGCATCAACAATTTTCAGCTTCGCATCTTGGGTAATTTATGTTCCGATTGGTTGCAGGGATCCATTTATCAGATAATTGCAGCTTTTACTGGGAAAAACTCCAGCGACATGCTCCCTGCCGCATCCTGAGAATGAGCACCAATGGAGCGCCAACGATTTTTAGCTTGGCATCTGGGGAAATTTATGTTCCGATTGGTTGCAGACATCCAGTTATGAGATATTGGCAGCCTGTACCGGCAAAAACAACAGCGACATGCTCCCTGCCTCATCCTGAAAATGAGCATCAATGGAGCATCAACAGTTTTGGTGGTTGCATATTTGGTAATCAAGACATCGCGCTGATCTTAGCGTTCATAACAGAATTATTGACCACCCTGATAGCCAAAAATACAATATATCAAAGGTACAACCCCGATTCGAAATTATTGGACATTGGATGCTGCAAAGTATGCAAAAACAGATTATTGGTTGTTGAAAATGTGATTTTGATAAGACACTATTAACAAACTCTAAAAAAAAGAACCTTATATGAATCTATGGATGGACCCGCTGGGCGACCCGCTGACAACCCGCCCCAGTCAGACGGGTTGGGACTTTACCATCGAACCATACCCGAGTTGAAGGTTTGGGTTCATTGACAACCTCGACCGCCAATTTGGTAACAGTTCAGTTGGGACCCGGACCCGGACTCGAAGTGACGCTCCGGAACTGTTGCTAACAATAGCTGCACCCAACACCTAGCGGTGATTTGGAACAACTACCAGTCGTGGATAATGATCAAGCAACCAGGAAACGAGTGAATTTCCAATCGATCCTGCGGTAATAGGTTGACCGCCAACCTTTCGCTCCCTCGAGATGGCAATCCGGTGTCCCAATGACTCGCACTGGGGGCCTACCAATACCGAGACTACTGGATCTGGAGGCTATTCATTCTTCATAGATCACCTGTGCACAGGTGAGGAAGATGCATGCACTCTGAACTTTGAGCTCATATGGTTCCAGCTTGGAACTAGTTGTTAATAATAATCTGCGGTGGTTGGACGGCAATCGACTGCTCATCCTCCAGACGCTGCGGGGAGAATAGTTTCGATTGTCCAGTCATCAACCGACTGGCATTGTCCTGGAGCGGGCATTAGCCACAAAATGTGGAGTTTGCGATCAGGATTGCTAGAGCTGCTGTAGAGTGCAATCAAGAAGGCTATACGTCAGAAGTGGTAACCCTCGTAGGGTAGATGAGGGAGCAAGGAGCAGCGGCAGTAGCTGCGGCAGAAGATGGTCCACATGGAAACCTTGAATGACTGCTACTGGCTCACTGAGGCACAAAGGGAGTGACTGGATGACGGGACTTGGTCCATTTGTGGGCAAACTGCTAATGACAAGGCCTCCTGGATTTTTCCCTTCATCGCCTCCATCCTCTGTTGATTCTTTAGCTAATGCAGATGATAGAGCAGAAGCAGTTGTACGGATTTGTTTGAACTGTATTTGAGACATACCATAACCTGCAGCCGCGCCGGGGATACAATGGCCTCTCCAGATGACCTGATCACGAGATCGGATATGAGAGACCTACTGCATGATTTTCAACACCTTAGCAGCCGTTGAACCTAACGATTACTACCGGTTATCAAAACAGGCCAGGTTACCGACAAACTGGCTACCGACGTGAACAACAAACTCGTCGATATCCCAATGGTTGGTGACCCTGACCTGACAGACACCGGCTGAGCGAAGGGTGCAACGGACTCGGAAAAAGATTGGAAAGTCATCTCAGCGGCCTTTATATACGAAGGGAGGATATACTGCCAATATGGTTACTGAAGCAGCTTCCAAAGATGCAACAATGATCACTGATGGGCTGGGCCTGCGGAGTTTTTCACGTGGAATTGCGAGAGCTTGGGTGCTAGCGCACTTGGAAGTACGTTGAGTATGACTAGTGTTAGCAACGGGTCCAAATGCCCGGGTCGGTTCCGGTTCAGGTTCCACCCGAAACTGGACCATGGCAACGGGTCTTACCCCAAGAAAACCCGGCCCATTGGAAATGGGCCAGTTTTGCCAACAAAAACCCGGCATTCCAGTATCACAACTTTGCCTCCAATTAAGTGTTTGAGTTCTGATCGTAGTGTGACATGATAAGCACGTAGATTGTGCAGTTCGAGTTGGTCTTTCACTTCCCGATCTCAGATTTGCGATCCAACCGATATTCGTTGAGTTGATATTGAAAATCCTCTAATTTCGCTTATAATTTGCCCTGATTTCACAGCCACTCAACGAATATCAGTCTGATAGCAAATCTGAATAGCGGAGGTGAAAGGGCTCGTAACACTGCACAATCCGCATCTTCATCACGTTATCATATGATCAGAACTCGATTACACAATTGCAGCCAAAGCTGGAGGAAACGTAAAGTTGTATCCACGGTCCCGTTCCAACCCGGCCAAAAACCTACGATTCTATGTCTGGTCTGGCTAACCATCCCACCAAGACAAACAGTGTTGGGTTTTTGGATGGAGCTGGAACCGAACCGAACCGTTTATCCAGTTGAAACCCGGACCCGTTGCTTACACTAAGTATTCCCGGTTAGCAGGATGCTTACAAGTCAGACATACCGATGCAATTGCCATTGGCGATGGAGACAGTGATGGTGATGATGAGGAGCGAGCGGAAGCTGTTACGAACAAGGTACGGAACGGCTACGATATGGCTACCGAATAGGGCCGAAAGGACATTCAAAATAAACACCGAGCGTACCGAATAGTCTACAGAATGGCATCACAGGAGACGGTCGGGATAGCTACAAAGAGAAGATCACCGAGTTCTGACAGCCACAGATACCACTGCCGAAGGACTTCACTTGCAGATTGAACCAGAGGATTACTGGGAGCCCTCCGGGACATAGCCACTGATGGAGATGTGTATTCAATGACCACCCAGAAGCCAACGGATATTGTACTGAAGCTGCACACCGAGATTGCCAGAGAGAAGTCGACAAAGCACGCATCGCAGCCGAAGGAAAATAGTTTGCAGACTCTGATAAAGGCAAACCGAATTACATGTCGAACCACAGAGAATTGGATTACAATCCCAAATCAAGATTACACTGCTACCGTGCCACGATGGCAATCGAAAATCGATATAATGACTTTGTCGACGTAGTACTGAGTTCGCAACAAGGGGAGATAGCCGTGTCAACACAACAAAGTTCTACCGACAAGCTGAAAGCCTACAGAGAGGAAGTCTACCGAGACACGCACCAAGATGTCAACCAGCAAAGTCAACCAGGTCAACCTAGATTCTACTGAAGCAGCCTATCGAGAGCGGAACCATGAAGTCGACCGAACCATCACCAAAGCAGACTTGGAAAGATGATTATCGAATCAAGATGAACGTACGAGTCAATGCCGAGTACCACTGATTACCGGCTGCAAAATATATTCTATAGATCATGCGTAAGCACTGCCCAGAGCTCAGACAGCACTAGCTCGCTTGAACTTGGTAAGTATTACCATCATTAGAGAAGCTCACTCGTTAGATGTCGATGAAAGCGATGCTACACGGGATGCAATTTGTCTACACAATCGACGGCTAAGACTGATGCTGGCAGCGGCAGCTCACATCAATGCCGTATCACAAGCGGAAGTTCTTCCACTCTGATGAATTGCGACAGTGACCTGTGCCAAGATACGAGCTATGATAGTAATGGCCGTTGGAGCATGGGTTAGGAAGTCGAGATATGGAGATGGGAACACTTTTGGATGTGTGTTTATTTCTCTGTTCTCTTCATCACTTCTTTGGGCCTCGGCCAGATACAAACGGTGTCGCCATGGGTCTTTACCACCTGCCACTAGAGGTGGAGTTTGCCCATGAAGCCGGATCCGCTGAAAGGTTGCCATTGAGCTGTACCGATCGGTCGTGGGACTTACAGGTTCATAACATTGTGCACTGAGGAGGATTGTTTCATTCTTTGTTTCCCTTTACTTCTTTTCTGGTATACTGGCGTTGGCAGCTCAGGATGCCTGCGCCTAAAGAAAGGGATAATGTAACTGCACGGCAGCATGTGACGGGTCCAGGGCAGGGTAAAGGCGATTATATATACTCGGCTCGCCACGAGGCTTGGATCAGTTGCGATAATCTAACCTCTTCATCTACACCTCTACATATAGAGTCACTTGAGTCCAAGTGTGCAACCATATCCCTATACCGCCCGGCACTGGCGTATGCGTCCTCACAGAGGTGCTGAACCAAGTAACCGGGCGGATACTCCAGACATTCATCTTTAAACCACATCCCAGCGCTGAGAGCGGGTATTACAACGATCTTTTTGCAGCTGGCAACTTCAGGCATTGCAAAATGGTTTTAGCAGCATGGCTTGCAGATTGCCCAGAGTATAGCGACCTCCATCATCTGGAGTGGCATGTCTGTTTTCGGTACGAATGTCCAAAGAACGAACTTGGAGATTAAGTCCCTCCTGATGAGCGACACCCGTGGCGGGATGACCACCGATGAAGAAGGTCCAGCGATGCCAACTCTGAGGCAGGCAATGCCAAACTCTCACCGGGCCATGTTCTCCGAGGATTCAACGTTTTTCGACATGTTATCCATATTATGAGTGACCTTCCTATGCCCAACTTCCTCCATACAATGGAGATCGGCATGGTTGGCCACCTCCAGATGTGGATTTTCCACTTCATGAAGACGCACAAATGGCTGGAGAAGTACAATGCAATCTGATTTTCTGTGCCTGGTCATCATGACCTCAGACCAAAAAATTAGTCACAGGAGGAAGTTTCTCAATGGAATGGAAAGGAGAGGAAGGAAATGAGCCGGTACCTGCTTGGAGTTGTAACCCAGTCTCTATGAGGCGGAAGCCCTGCTCTGTGTCCCATATTCAATTGCACAATTGCGTGCACATAGGCATTGTGAGAATTCTATATGTATGCTCGATATAAATCTCACGATGATTCAACATGGAGCTACTTGGAGGACACCTTGCGTCGTGTTCACACCTCCAAAGATGTACTCTCACTAGGGCGAGCCAGCCAAAAGGTGAAGGTCAAAGTAAATGCCCTGACAATGAAACTCTGGAAGAAGCGAAGGGTAGATGAGGAAACAAATGTTGAAACTACGACGCTGTCCAAGAAGCGGTGTGATATGAAGGCCTGCCGGGATTATATTAGCCACAAGATAGTTGGATGCAAGGAGTTAGATGCCGACTTCAACTATCCGAAGATCCACTTGATGTGTCATTGGGTCGAACAGATTCGTCAATAAGGAACCTTGCAACAGTATTTTGCCGAGAGACATGAACAAGCACACGAAACAAACCTCAAGGATGGTTGGGATGCCTGCAATCACAATCTCAACAACCTGCCACAACTAATCACCTTTCAGCGTCGCATTCTCTGCTTCAAAATCTGATGGCTCAATCTCCAAGCCATCGCTCAGGGTTGGGAGAACAGCACTGCCGCCTGCAATGTCCTCCCTTGCGGTACTGATCTGGCTGCCCCCCGGGGCTACCAGTCATATGCGACACCCGAATTCATGGGACCCCAAACCTGCTGTGATGGAAAGCATCCAGACGCTATGATCAAAGACTTCAGGGCATTACTCGATAATACTAATGTTAGCAACCGGTCCAAATTCAGGGGTCGGTTCCAATTGAAACCGGACCGTGGCAACGGGTCTTACCACACGAAAAACTAGGCCCATTTTGAAATGGGCCCTTTTTACCACCAAAAATCATGCATTTCAACATCACAACTTTGGCTCCAATTAAGTATTTGAGTTCTGATCGTAGTGTGACATGGTCAGTACATAGACTGTGCAGTTCTAGCCGCTCATTCACCCCCCGATCTCAGATATGTGTTCCGACCAACATACCTAGAGTTGCTATCGAAGACCGCCCAATTTCACAGACAATTAGCCCTGATTTCACAGCCACAGGACCAATGTCAGTCGGATCGCAAATCGGAAACTGGGAGGCGATATGGCAGCTAGAAATGCACAATCTACATACTGATCATGTCACAATACGACAAGAACTCAAATACTCAATTGGGGGCACAGGTGTAGGAACCTTAAAGTTTGAACCGGGGTACGGTTCCAACCCGGCAGAAATGCCGCTGTTTTAATGACAGTCCCCGCAACGAACCTGCCAAGACAAAGCAGGCTGTGTTTTTGGCCAGATCTGGAACCGAACTGAACAGAACTGCCGGCCAAAAACCGGGACACTGGCGGGTTACCCCGACCCGTTGCTAACACTAGATAATCCGCAGGATGCAATGCACCACCTGGCAATATCCAGCGGAAGGCGGGAATTTATGGAGCAGAAGAGTTGCAGCAAGACATATATATCGGATGAACAACCCCACGCAAAGCTGAATTGTATTTACCATGGTATGAAGGTTCAAGTTGAGGGTTTAGAAGGTGAATGCATATCTCAGATGTGTCAATACAGAGGAAGTCATAGCTGGCACGGAGGGCATTGACGGAAAGACTGGCGGTGGGTAAAGCAGCGCCCGGGGAGACGTTATGGCGCTCTGAATGGGTGTCTCCTGTGGTAATCGCAACGACGATTCCAAATCAAGCTCCTGTACCAGGATGGAGGTTTCCTGGAGCACTGGTTAGCCCTGGCAATCACCACAATACCTGAAAACTCGGGGAACTTGCATCCCGTCTCGAAATTTGTTCAAGTGTGATATGCGCTGTCAGCTGTTGCTTACCAAGTTATCAGAGTGGGAAATATTGTTGCCTGTGCAGACTGAATTGCCGAGATAGCTAATAGCATTCAGACATGAGACGGACGCAACGAGCTATGGATTGTTAATAGCCACATCGATCGGGCTACTTGGAATGATGTGTATAATTAGTACAGAGCGAATTGCATTGGGCGCGCAGGTAGAAGGAACACAAGGAGAGATTTTCGGAGCGTCACCCATTTCATTGCAATTCCGATGCAAGCGCGTACCCAATGAACCCATTCCAACATATGGTCACAGTTGGCCACAACGCCAGAATGCTAGTTGAAAATAAGATACCGACAGAGCGAGAGCAATCTGTGATACCGCGATGGGAGGGTGATACGTGATGCAACGTGTGGGATCGACGCCGAGTGCAGAGTCATCCGCCACCGGGATGTCAGTGACGGCTCTGATGGATTGCGCCCACTTTGACAGAGTCACTCCGCCCTGAAGGAATATTTTTTGCCGAAGTTAGGAAAATGTTTTCGGAGATTATTGAGCAGTCGCATGTGAATATTGGTTGATAAACAGAAGTATAGTGGGTGAAATGTAATATCCTGCAACAGGTATGAATTATAATAGACTTAGTACAACCGGTGAAAGAAGATTACTGGGCTCGGCTTTGACAAAGGGCCGAGTGTCAATTTGTCAGAAAAGCCCCCAATCAGTTTCTATAATTATCAATTCAAGTATCGAAGGCCGTAGATTTTCAATGCACAATACATTAAAATGAGTATCATCGTAGAGTAAACCATTTTTAGGTTTGTAAGTAAGGTAATGAAAACGTGAGGTGGTTGCTGCTATGCATAAGGCATGTATTGGTGGCTATTGTAGGCAAAAGAGTCAGTGATACCATCCCCGCCACAGTCAGAAAATGAGCATCAATTGAATGTCAACGATTTTTGCGTTTGAATTTTGGGTAATCTCTGTGGTGACCGGTTGCAGACATCTATAAATGCAATGTTGGCGGCCTTCGCAGTCAAAACTGAAAGTGATACACTCCATGCCCCATTCTGAAATTGAGCATCAACGGAGCATCAACAATTTGTCGTCTTGCATCTTGGGCAGTCCAAGAGTCACTCAGTGGCACTGATTCATATACGAAGTAATCACGGCCTTGCCAGGTAACACAGTGCATGGTATCTATGTCACCCCAGCATGAAAATGAACATCAACGGAGGGTCAACATTTTCTGATCTTGCATATTCAGTCATTAAGGCATCGCGAGGATATCTGAGCACATAACAGAACTATTGACTGCCTTCATAAGCAAAAATACACAATATCAAAGGAAAAACATGGATTCCAAAATAATCTATATCGCAAACTGCGAAACATGCAAAAAGAGCTCACTGGATGTTGAGGAAGCAATTTTTTAAGACACTATTATCTAACAGCAAAAACAAGAGCATTATATGAATCTACAGATGGATCTGCAGAGCGACCCACTGACAACCTGGACATAGCAGACAGGTTGGGAGATTTCCATTGAACCATACCAGCATTGACCGTTCGGGTGTATGCACTACCCTGACCAGCACTGTCGCAATCAGGTGGTTTGGGCCTGGATCCAGACCCGAAGCGACGGTCTGGAATCATTGCCAATAGTATGTCTAATTCTCTTGCAAACATTGTCAGCTGTCATGCAGCAATGGTATATCACTGCAAGACTTCAATTGACTCCATTTACAGATTTTGAATCAAGTTTACTGGAAAGATCCGGAACATGGTAGCCCGGCTAATGACGAATGAGAGGTTTACATGCCCCACAAACGTTCGTGATATTCATTCAAAGTTCCCTTCATCATTCATCATTGTCTGGATCCTCAATTGAGAGGTGCAAGTATCAATATTCACCGACTGAAATTGTGGATGATATTAAGTGGACATAGTACTTCTATGGCATACGACAAAAGGGAATGAAAGATAGATCGTTGATTGAAAAAATCAATCCGACATTGATTGCACTCAAGTCGATCACTATCAACCACTGTCTGTCAGCCTGGAAAATTGATGAGTTTAGGGTCCCCCCAGAGTATGGTCCATCAGATGGAGCACAACATATGTGCCATACAAGAAACATTAATCACATCAGCAAAATGTATTTTAGTCACTGGAAGCCTCCAGGAGTGTCTGAGAGAATGTGGAGTGCAAACTTAAATGCGTCAATTTCAGGAGAGTCTCAGACCCTAGGAGGGCATTCCTGCCGGCTTTCAGAGTAACTGGGATCTCTGATGACTGGTAAAGAAGTACCATGGGAGTGATTGTGAGAGGTTTGGGAACAACTCGGAGCACCGGAGAGAACTTTGGGTGCACCTGGGAGAATCTGGGAGCGCCGGCAACAAGCCTCGGAGCACCGACCACAAGCCTGGGAGCGCCGACCACAAGCCTGGGAGTGCCGACCACAATCCTGGGCGCACCTGGGAATACCGGCGACAAGTCTGGGAGCGCCGGAGACAAGTCTGGGAGCACCGGCGATAATTCTGGGAGCACCTCGAATTACAGTAGAGCTATCTGGGAAAAACAACATCTTTGGGAACGCTGCCGGTGTGCCTGGAAATCATAGCTACTACTTATCGTTCAACAATTATTAAAACTCATGTATTCAGTTTGTATTCTCATCTATGTATCTGTATAGCTACCAATCTATACACAGTATATCTGGACTACCTGCAGGCGGTGCGTAAGAGCAATTCGAGGTGCGCCTGAAAATGATGATCGACTGAACTCAGAGATACACTACGAGGCCGTGAATGAGCGAGCTTGGAGATTCACTTGGAGGCAGTAATCGAGCGTATTTGGAGATACACTTGGAGGCCGTGATCAAGTGAACTTAGAGATGCACTCCGAGATCATGATCGAGCGAGTTTGGAGATACAGATGGAGGCCATGATCGTCCGAACTTGGAGGCCGTGATTGAGCGAGTTTGGAGGCCGTTATTGTGCGAGTCTAGAGATACACTTGGAGGCTCTGATCGACCGAGTTTGGAGATACAGTTGGAGGCCGTGATCGAGGGAACATAGAGATGTACTTGGAGATTGTGATTGAGTGAGTTTGGAGATACACTTCGAGTATGTGATCGTGCAAGTGTGGAGATGCACTTGGAGGTCGGGATCGTGTGAACTTGGAGGGTGTAATCCCGCGAGTTTGGACCAGTATTAGAGGTGGTAGATTGACGGCGCGCCTGGTAATGAGACTCTATTCATCAGTTTGTTAACTCGCAACCGTGAGCATGTGGCAAGGTGACTTTACCTGTGAGCTCCAATGAAGAGCAGGCTCATGCTGGTCGATCGTGTTGGGAGGCACGCTGGAAGCTGAAGCTACATTCAGGGGTCACCTCGTAATCATAAGAATGAAGGGTAGACAAACAAACTTCGGTGGATGCTGTACTCGGTGTATGCTGCACTCGGTGTATTCTAGTGCGCAGTGTAAGCTGTACTCGGTGTCAACTCATGATCATGACATGGAGAGTTAGAGAGGGATGACTGAACATTGTGTTCTGCAACGATGGTAGAGTTGTGGACGAGAAAGAGAGAGATGGGGGATGAAGATGAGAACGATGTGGAGGACACGAGCGGATATGAGCAATCAGAGGTACGACTCCTCGTATTGGGTTGGGAAGACCGCATATTGGTGAAACTACACACCGGATTGGGACTCGTACTTGCCGTATCGGGGATGGTAAATTGACTCCCACACAAAATTCTCCGAAGTCCCAGTTCCTCAAGATGATTTCCCTCATCTCCTCTCCTCTCGCTCTGTCTAGTCCTCAACTCTACCATCACCTGAGAACACGAAGTTAAGTCATCACTCTCTATCTCTTCATGTCATGATCAAGAGTTAACACTGAGTAAAGCATACACTGCGTACTGCATCGTCCCACTATCGACTGTCTCCCGCTCCCAGCCAGTCTCCCATATCTCCGCAGACTATGTTCTACTCAGTTTTCTACATTCCCACAATTATGAGTTAACAAATAAATAGAGTCTCAGCTCCAGTCGCGCCTCCCTCCCAAACTACTGTCTTCAGATTGACCGCCTCCTAGTTCTCTTCCAATCTCGCTCGATCACACACTCCAAGTGCATGCGCACCCTGGCTTGATCACTGCCTCCAAGGGTATCTCTAAACTTGCACAATTACAGCCTCCACTCTCGCGTAATCACACCTTTCAAGTGGATCTCCAAACTCGGTCGATCACAGCCTCCAAGTGTGTCTGTGAAATGGCACAATTACGGCCTGCAAACTTGTTCGATTACGGCTCAGTAGTTCGCATGATCGTGGCCTCCAAGTGCTTCTCCAAACTTGCTCGATCACGATGTCGGAGTGCATCTCGAAGTTCACTCAATCACGGCCTCCAAGTGTATTCCCAAATACGCTCGATCATGGCCTCCTAGTTCGCACAATCACGACCTCCAAGTGCATCTCCAAACTCGCTCAATCGCGGCCTCTAAGTGTATCTCTAAACTCGCACGATTACGGCCTCCAAACTTGATCGATCAGCCCCTCCCAGTGCATCTTTCAGAGCGATGGCGGGTGTACCGAAATACAGGGGTAACGGAGGTGGATAGAGTGATAGGGAGTATATTCGGCAGACCCCGGAGTAGATAGACATCATCTCATTTCGATCTCATCTTATTATACAATGAAAATACACACTCTTTCGTTCCCAACTTTTGGTCTTACTGGCACTGTCCGGGATGTCATGGATCCTCAACGTCAGGTAGTATCAAATCATCCCACCCGATGCCTACGCTCGTTGAACCAGCACCGCTCTTTCAAATGCATTCCGTTTGGATGTCGTGAGAGGTGTGGTGGAGTGTTGATGGGGGGCTCTCTGCCATCTAGCTCCATCCTTTCACTGCAACGGCCTCCAAGTGGTGTATCTCTAAGTTCTCTCAATGGGTGTGTCCAGGTGCTCTTCTGATGATACTCGACTACTATCTGCGGCCACAATGACCATATGTTTATATATACAGAGACTTAAATAATGGATCCCATATTATGATGTAGTGAATCTTGTGACTGTAACAAAGACGAATATGATAAGACGAAATGCCTTGTGGTTGTGTAAGAATCACTGCTGTGAGAATTGGGCACCAAGTCTCCGGCAGTGCTTTGCAGCGGTCTCAGTTGCTCTCGAAGTATTCCGGAGAGCTGCAGAGTGTTCTCCGCTGCTCTTGATGTCTCCCGCAGATTGGCGCAGAGGTCTCAGGATCTTCAAAATTTGATTATTGTATAAGTCAAATCTTGTAGCATCATGAATGCGCCTCCATAACTGCAGGTGCTTTCAGGAGCACCTGAGAATGCTCTTGCAGAGTCTGAGAGCACAGTGTGTAGCTCCAGGGCAGTCTGGGAGCATCCAGAAGTACTTGGAAGCTCTGGTGAGGTCGCACGGAGTGTCTGGGAGGGTTGCGTGTTGCTTCCAAACCGATTTACATTTTCCCGATGCACGCAGTTCACACTGCATGAGCAGATGTATTTCACCGCCTCGACACAGATATTTGTTCTTGCTCGCCCGAGGTTTAAGATAACCTCATAGAGAATACCTCTGGCACATTTCACCACAGGATCCACTCAACCGGTACGGACACACCAATGGCACAACCACACAACAATCAGGGAAGCTTGAATGAGGACTGAGTTGATTACTTCTCGGAGGAGTTTACAGAGCAGCCCGTCCATTCTTTTAATCCACTCAGCTGCTTCGTTGCAGCTACTGAAGCTTGCATGCAATTCTCAGCTGTTCTGTCTATGGGTGGATCTCCCATTGACAGCAGCAGCCATCCCGTCCGCTGCAGCAACATCAACAGTAACAGCAACGACATTGCCAGCATCACCACTGTTGAGCATATGGGATTAGTCAATTGAAGTACAATGGTAGAGGGTGTGATGTAACGTTGATGTTAGGAATGGTGTCAGTGATTGGATTTAGGATTACCTTCGTCCACTGTACTATTCTAGGTTTCTTTGATATATTATATTTATAGTAAATATAATGGAACTGATGGTGAACTGAAGTCTCATCTGAAATGTGTGAGACCATAATCGCGATGATGGCTAACCATCCCGCAACAATTGGACTGCAAGCTACTGAATGATCATCTTTCAACCAATTACATATGGTGCACGACTTCAGCGCAGTAACTATCATTGGTCCTATCTAGCCCTGAGGATACATTAAAAGCAGGAACAACATACTTCATTAAATGTACGGAGCAAGTGCTGTCATCATTGTTCGGAAAAACTACATTGGGCGACGTAGGAGTATACTTGAAGATGATTATTTATATTTCAAAGGAGATATGAATTGTTCATCACGTGCCCATTGTCACATTCACAAAAGTGGGTAAACTGGTCATGTTGCTTGAAAATAGCAGAGCGACAACTCGTTGAACACTGAGGAACATTACTGGAATGCCATATTTCAGCGAATCATTGATCTCATTTTTTTGAGTTTGTGGGTACAATAAACAGATTGAATTTAATGAAGGAGATTTAGTTTTTGCTGATGCTATGTATCAAAATTTTCCCTTGGTGTTCCTTTGTACCTTTTGGCTTCTTCCATTTCAATTGGTTTGGCGATTTCCAATTCGGTAATTTGCTTTTGTCCTCTGCTTAGTCTATGCCCTGGCGGCTCTACCTCAGTGGATGCCAGTGGAAGTGGGTATCCTGAGTTTCCACCACCGAGCCCACCATTAGCTGCATTGCCATCTCCACAGGCTCCACCAGCTGCTCCATTATGAGAATTATGGTCACTGCCATTTCCTCGACTAATTCTTCCAAGCCATGTTGATGAAATGTCCGTGTGTCACAAACTAGAGGGTGATGACACAGAATCGAAAAACCCTTTTCCCCCAGGGTGTACATTCCCTGATGGACCTGGTTGACCCAACGGAACCAATTATTGGAAATTGTACTTCGATGATTCTGACAACTTATTATCCTCCAGGCCTGATGTTACCGCTGTGTTGACTTCCTCAATCCGAACAATTTCATTCTCCATCTTCGTGGCATGATTGTGCAACTCCTTTGGCAATGGGAGTTCCTTCAGTGACCATGTTAGTGAAGATAGTATTATATTGACATTCTCAATCTCTTTCAATAATTGCTTCACGTTCTTCTGAACAACATCATTGGTACCCCTCTTAGCAAGAAACTGAACAACATTATCCATATGTCTGTTGCACATGGTGTGCATATCTGAGCAGTATCTCTGAAAAATATTACTAGCTTGTCCAGTGATCTGATTATCTTGTAATTGATCAATATGTATTCCAGTCCGTAATTCTTGTAGTACAGATTGCAGTAAATACATCTGAGAACCAACCCACAAGACATCCCAATGCAGGCTGTGCATTTCAGTTCTGAGGCAGGTTTCAAAAATGTCAATATTGTTTTGGACTGAAATATCTTCATCTTCTAGTACATTGTTTTCTTCATGGCACGCCTCAATAACATGTAGAACATGTTGAGGGAGTTCCGATAATTGACTTTAAACTAAGTCCGCATTATCCTTGCTAATCATTATTTCCCCCTTACCTTGTTCTGCCTCTTCCGGTTCTCCTTGTGTGTTGATTACCAGGCATTCTCTTCGAGCCTCATCGATTCTTCTTTGATATCCCAGACACCATTTTGAAATATCTTGAGCCAGGGGTGACCAGGGCTTCTCCGCTCAAGAGCTGCTTGGCCTGAGCGCCATGCTTGTGTATATCAGTCTTCTCCATGGAAGTGATATTGGGAGAATTGACCAGCTGTGAACAGGTCAATGATTCAAAATTTGTTTCTGCTCAGTGAGGACAGTTGTCAGTTTAACATTGTTCCACACCGAACTGTTATAATAGGAGCATGCACTGATCTATAACTCATCCAACATATTTATACCTAGAACACTCTGACAAACTGTCATCATTGACAGCATACTGGAGGATTACTCTGTTCATACTTCTCTAGCTGACAACGAACATAAAAGCACATATGCCTTGTGCAGTGCTGTGGACTATAACTGTGTCCCAAACATATGCACTACAAGATATAATCAGTCGCCTTGCAATCTAACCTGATAAGTGTTGTAAAGTCTGCGGGCAGGTATCATAACAATGTGTTGGTGTGGATTGTTTGGTAAATGATAAATGAAAGCTCTTGTAAAAGATACTTGTTGATATAACTCTATTGTCTCTTGGTTGATAAGTATCTTCAGATAACAGCGTAGAGTACATGAAATATTGTATCGTTATGGGTGTGCATAATCCCATATATTTATTATACAATTTATCATATTAAGTACAGCTGCCTATCTATGATGTCTTTCTTTCCTCATCTTGTGATATGACTCAACCTCTTGCCCGTTCTCGAGAGCTACCAGATGAATATGTTCCCAAGATTTGATATTTTCCCCCTGCAGGAAGATTACACCTCTTCCGGAAAGACAGAATCTTGCACAAATCCCTTGCAGGGTAATGACATTGTAGACAAGTCCAAATGTACCTCGTAGCTGATGCCTTGGAATACTACGCATGATGTGGTGATGTGGGAGATGTGCGTGAAATGATGCACATCTGAAGAAACAATTTGATCTGCAGAGGATTTGGGATTCTTCCAGTGTGCATATTCTGATGCGGTGAATATATACCCAGACATATAGTGATAGCTCACGAGCATGTAGTAGGAAACTAATCTATTGATTCAGTTGTAGATAGAATCAATAATACTATTTTAAGCTTGTCTTTGGTACATCTAAATGTTGACTGTGGATTGCTGTTTGATGATTTAATGCCATTGCCGGAGCAATGCAATCTGTGTATTGTCATCTTCGATGGGTTGAACACCCTCACTCCAATGCTACATCTACACTGCTCATAATCGCGTTATTGCCGTCTCATCATACTATATCCACACCCGCCATGTCATAACAGGCCACACATCCTAAAGCTGAGAGTGTTCATGCAATGTGGTTTCGACGCATGACGATCCTTATAAGAACCAGGTCATCCATCCGATAATATCATGCCCATCAATTTGACAGATTAACTTGAACTTAGATATTTGAAATTCAATTTGTCTCAGTGGTTGGGACATCTGCCGATCATAGTCGGTAGTACTTTATCACAAATTAATGACTGATGTCATGTGCTACTTGGCAAGCGTCATTGATTTAAACCGCGACCAACAAATACTTTACCAATGATGAACATTACGCGTCCACTCGGATCAACGTACAAGTCCGATGTTTCAATGCATAGTAACTCAAAACAATGAGCAGCATTGTTTCAGGCCTCTTATCTTGAGCCAATGTCACAATTCCCTCAGTATCATCATGCTTAGGCCAAGACATTTCTCTTAGGTTGGGAAGTACCCTGAGTGATCTTATCATCTCAGGCAATATGTCAGGGGTTCCATGTACTCGCATATCGATTATCGACTGCTTTTTCTCTGAATCGCCATATTCTAGGGAACAATAAGATTTTTTCCGCTAGTATCCAGATGATGAATGTGGTTGAAAATTATACACACAGCTGGAGTCTTAGACTCTCAAGTAATGGTGACACAATTTGTTCATCAGAAATGAATCAGCTACGCACCATTGTTTACTCAATGGACACACGACTCATAGGCAATTTCACAAAATATAGGACAATTGACTCAGTTTCACCATCCTGAATAGGTGTTATGCATATTACGTGACCAGATCTAGAGTAACTCCGTGATAAGGATTCATCCGACTATCACAACAACCATCATCACTGCCATGGGACAACTCCAAACAATAAGGAAGGCTTGATCAGTTGTGGTTGTTGTCTTGCTTCTAGCTTGCCATCTCTTCTATTGATCTCGACCTGGTTCAAATGGCATCGGGACTGGTTTTCACCACTTTCCAATCAAGGTGAAGCTTCCCTGTAAACGGAATCCATTGAAATGTCGCCATTGAGCTGTGCCACTCAGTAGCGAGACTTATGACGTCTTAGTAGTACATACGTGGCAGGAAGGTACAATGCTTCCTTTCATTTCGTTTCTCATTCTCTTGTACGGTATAGGCAGCCAAGACAGTCTGCACTTAAAGAGCTAGATGATGTAACAGTGCCATGTGACTCAGGGCCGGGTAATGGGCATTCTATATAGTCGACTCGCCATGAGTCTTAGATCTCTAGCATTCATCATACGCATACATCAACATTTACTATCACTTGAGTTGATGTTTGCAATCATATACCATAATTACCACACGTATAACTATCATGTCCCATGCTAGGGTATGTGCCCTTATATGGATATATTGTGGTATGTAAGGTCACTGGGAGAAATGACCTTACGCGACGCGTATCTCATAGAGATGCTGTTTGGGCGGGTAATCCAGAGAATATTTGACACGTAGCACTATGACGTCCTATGGACTTGCGACGTGACTAGATTACTATGATACGCATGCGATTATGGGCGCTTGATACTATACATCATGCTGTATTCAATAAAACTGTCAAATGCACTTCATTGCACGATCCCTAGTAAGCTCTGAGGTACACTCCTGATTACACTCCCAGCCTGCTTGACGTACGCTCCCAAGTAAGCTCTCGAGACACTCCGAGTACACTGATAAGTACACCGAGTACATTCTCATGTACACTCCCGGGCATGCTCTCAAGGATGCTCATAATTGCACTCGATGGCACTCTCGCAGCCTGCTGGACTGTATGCTCCCAAGTAAGCTCTCAAGACGATCTCAATCACACTCCCGAGCATGCTCCCAAGTACACTGGCAAGAGGCAAGACACTCCCAATCTCACTTGACTATATGCTCCCATGTATGCTCCTGGGTGCTCGATCTAGAGACTTGCTGAGTTGCAGGGGCAAGGCACCAGGAGGCGGGTGGGGGGTGGCGGTGGCCGATATCATGACGTCGGTCGATATCAGCGTTCCTAAGCGGCCCGGCTGGCCGCCCGGCTCTTTAGCGGTCTGCAGGCCCGGCCCGGCCCGGCCTCCATTCTGAACGCCTGCGCTAAGGGCTGCCCGGCCTGGGTCAGAAGCCGCCCGGCCGCCAAGAAAAAGCCTGCAGGCCCGGTCGGAAAAGCCTGCAGTCCCGGCCTAATGCCTGGCGGCTTAGGAACACTGGTCGATATGGTAGTCTTAACCTTATGGTTAGCGCGGCCACCAGTACAATATCTCACGATGTCTCAAGGTCATGGTGTTGGCAATTGCAGCCTTAGATTCCGCAGGAAAGGTAGACAATTGGATCTCGGGGAGAGCAGATCTCCGACTCAGATTGTCCAGCAGAATCTGCTGCCCTCATCCCACCGATTGTGGGTGTATGTGTGCCTATTCGGTCCATGACTGATGGTAATGATGGTGATGGTGATAATGGCAATGGTGATGATGGCAATGGTGATGGTGTCGGTGATGGTGATCATTGTACCAGAAGCACTTAGAGAACTAGGTTGCCTACGTTAACGTTAGCATCAAAGCTTTCACAGACTAAGAGCCTTCTATTAGCCAAAGCTTCCAGACTTAGAGCCTTCTATTAGCCAAAGCTTCCACAAACTCAGGGTTTTCGATCAGCCAAAAGCTTCCTGTGGAAAACTCTACTCCTCCCCAATATCCTCCTACATGCTCGATCCAGAGACTTGTTGAGTTGCAGATGCCAGGCACTGGGAGGCGTGAGGCAGGTGGCGTATGGCGAGCAGTGTTTGCTGAGTGGCGTGTGGCATGAGGCAGGTGGCTGCCGGCCGAAATCATGATGTCGGCCTATATCATAGTCTGAATCATATCTTTAGCGCGCCCACTGCGACGAAATCTCAAGATGCCTCATGCCCATGGTGTTGACAATTGCAGCCTTAAATTCTGAAGGAATGGTAGGCAATTGGATTTTGGGGAGAGGAGATCTCCGACTCAGATTGTCCAGCAGAATCTGCTGCTTGCTTCCCATGGATTGTGGGCATAAGTGTGCGCATTTGGGCCTGGGCTGATGGTGATGATGGCGGTGGCAATGATGGCTATGGTGATGATGGCGATGGTGGTGATGACAGCGATGGTGATGGTGTAGGTGATGGTGATCATACTACCAGAGGCACGTAGACAAGTAGGTTAGCTACGTCAACGTTAGCATCGAAGCTTCCACACACTTAGAGCCTTCCTTTAGCCAAAGCTTCCAGACTTAGATCCTTCTATTAGCCAAAGCTTCCACAGACTTAGAGCCTTCTATTAGCCAAGGCTTCCACAAACTCAGAGTTTGCCATTGGCCGAAGGCTTCCAGTGGAGGAAATCTCCACTCCTCCCGAAGCGAGGCTCTCTCAAGAAGGCTCTCAAGCAGGCTTTGAAAGAGTCTTTCAAGCAGGCTCTCAAGCAGGCTCTCAAGCAGGCTCTCAAGCAGGCTCTCAAGCGGACTCTTAGCGATAGTGTACAGTACCGGTATAGCAGTGAAGACTGGTATAGGTCCATCTCGGGCCGCCAGCCGTATATAGTTCCATAGGCCCACGCGCACATCTGTATGAATTGACTATAGATGAATATAGGCTGCGCGTCGCGCACGGGTTCACGGGAAGCTTGCTATGAGCTGCGCGTGTGTGTGTCTGCGTGTAGTGCAGTCTATAGTCGATTTGCACTTTTGCAGATGGTTAATAATTATATGTACTTCGGAAATCTTAAAAATCTTACCCAAGGCATCAACAGTGTATCTTTAAACATGAATCCACTAGTTTCTGTGAAGCATACACTAATCAATTCACATCTGGCTAAAGAGTTATCCTGCAAACAATGACATAATTAGTAAATACAATAAGGTTACAAAGAGGTATTATACGTTTATCGTCAGGTGACTACCAAAGTATTCCCATTGCATTCATGATATATCATTAATACTGATAAGTGAGAACCCTCAACTTCTGGTAGATATAAGCTAATACCCCCGCAACTCTCAACTCTCTGGAGGAAGTTTGGTCCATTGGTGGAGTGATTTCACCTGGCCCTTTCAGTTTACTTTTTTCAAGATTTGAATTGGGGTCTGACTCATCATTTCGGCTAGTATAAATTCATGTGAAGATACATCGCTGCGGTACAAGTCCACTTTCACTTCATTATTTTTCAAAATCTCATTTTGGATCAGACTCACCATATCGGCTAGTGTGAAATCACGTGAGATCAAGGGCCGGGGTACGAGGCCATTTCTAGGCGAGATTCAATTTTCCAGATCCTTGAACCACCAACAAGATGGTTCGGCTAGGTAGAGTTCTAGCAGGCTGGATACAGAAGCCGACGATTCTTATCGGCATGCGGGTTGGGCAAGCGAGTCTCCTAAGCGAACGAACTTCGAACATGAAGTACCACCGGGCTTGATCGACGCAGGCCGTGCAATGCTTGCCTGCCGGTATTCTTTATGGGGTTGATGAGTGGGGGCTTCGTCGTATGGTGCGGTAACGGCTGTAAACCGGGTGAACATGCATTGATCGACCGTACTCTGCGACGATCACTAGATTCTTTGAGGTCTTAACTGAGGCCGGGCCGACACGACAGACATCGTCTTTCGACGGCTTTTTAACTACGTAGCGGTAGCCACGCGAATGTTGCCGGCTATAGATTGAAGACAAACGCCCACGGGGTGGAGGCGCTCTATATATAAGCTCGATATGTATTCATGCTCGAGTGATCATAGAGAAGGTCATGGCTTCTGTCGGATCCTCAACACTGCCCGACAGTGTCCGTAATTGGATATATAATACTCAATATCTCACCTGAAATGATCTTCATCCCCGCTTCCTGGGGAACCGATTGATCTAGAAGAATCGCTACTGCGGAGCCACCGCGAACTGCAATAAGACTGGGTTCTCATTGGAAGTGCATCAAGACCGTTGAGAAATATGTCCGGTGTCATCACAACTCACCGCCTGTCTCGCAACAAACTGAGACGAGCAAAAAGAGGTCCAACCCGGAGTCGAACCGGGATTGCCGGGATCAGAATCCGAAGTGCTAACTATTACACTATAGAACCTGCTTCGATATAAAAAACCTGATCAGCAAATCCCTGTCGTGTGTGTGATACTCTAGGACCCAAGCAACAAACCGGGGTTGACACTGCACCAGGGAGGCCGTTTTGGAGTAGTCATTAAAAGTCATCAAAGTTTCTCGCATGTCAATTATGCCAAAAGTCGATGAGGATTGATGATCGATGGTGTCATTCATTCCAAACTCAATAAGCTAGATGACTCGTTGAGATTGGATGACAAGACATGGGCAGAAAATTGAACGCATAGTCAACGGTTGTTTCGCCCTGCCCCACCTCGCCTATAGCTATTGGAGACGTTGATGGTAGTCTCGTACTGCTGCTGGCGTAGCAGTCTGAATTAGGGTTTTTTGGAGTAAGTTCTGACTGGGTCACTTAATGAGAGTATTTGGTGACTTACCACATAATTTGGTGGGCTCTACGAATTTTGCTGGGGATCTAACTACTAAATTTGGCGTCAGTCACAAATATTTCCACTAAACTTAGTACCAGTCGCAATTGCTGCCACCAAATTTGGTACCAGTCAACCAAATTTGGTACTAGTTAGAATTGCTTCCACCAAATTCGGTGCAAAGTCACATTAGCACCATCAAAATTTGCATAATTCCTATTTTCAGGGCGATTAAGTAACCCAAATGAAACTTACTCTAAAAAACCTATGTTTTGGACCAGACTACGTTGATGGGCTGTTGGGGGAGTATTTTTTGGGCTAGGCTCACGATTGGATAACGAGGGCAAGGTGCCCCGAGGAGGAAAAAGGCTTGGCATAAGGGTTTCTGCACGCCTAAATTATTCTAGTCTCGGAGTGTGGTACACCCTACAGCGTTCTCGAGACTAAAAATATTCATGTATGGGTCCGTACAGGTTTAGGTGAGGCTTTAGTCTGTCAGTGAGGAGCTTCGTGCTTGGCAAGGGCCGGGGTCATGTGATTTTTTGAGAGGCTCATCGAGGGGTCTTGCGATGTTGTTATTGGCTTCTTTCTCATCCCTATCATACCTCAATTAAAGTCTACAAACTGCTTTCATCCTCTTGTCCTCCCATATCGTGACTTTCATCAGCAGGCTTCATTACCTAGCGCCACCGACTAAGGGCCGTCTACAGACTGGGTGAGGCTTTAGGAGTTTCTATTTCGTTTCCAATACATTCTATTTTAGTTTGGGTTTCGTTGAGATCGGGCTTGGGTTTTAGTCTCTCGAACCTATTGAGTATCGAGCACACAATATTTGGCGAATGGGGGTGAGAAGCGAGCGAGAATCTTACTGTTTCAATCTCTCTAACAACCCTACAGCTTATTTGTCGTGTACCGTGCACTAGATATAGCTTGTCCTTTTCTTTAGTCAATCGGATTGCCCTAGCAAGTCTATTTGTAGCGTAGGCTTGACATCCTCCTCTTCCTCCTCCTCCTCCTCCTCCTCCTTGTGCTCCACAGCCTCCACCACCACCTCCACCACCACCTCTTCCCCCACCATCATCCCATTAACCACAACTTTGTTCTTCTATTTTTTTTCACTTTTCACTTTTCGCTTCTGTACGGCTACGTAAAAGTGACCCGTGCACCCCCCGTCAACCCTTTTTCTCCTTCCTCTCTGTTCGACTGCATCGTCCGACAGCAGTACCCAACAGTAACCGTCACCCTGCCACCACCCCCTCCCCGATGGCAGATCCTGAGATCAGTTCAACTAGTGAGAGTTTACCTGTTGGTGTTGTACTAAACCCTGTTGATATGTTGGAGCGGTTGAAACGGGTTTACCAGGGCAATCGCGCTCACACAGCGCTTCTGAACACTCAATATAGTCTGGGATTTCTGTTCGGAGATAAGAAGATGCAGGAGTACCTCCGAAGAGGGAAACCCAGGGACTACAAAAAAGCTTTGAATCGTCTTATCAAGAAAGCGCCTCCAAACATTAAAGCCGAGCTCGATAGGGAGGTAAACGAGGAGAGCAAGACTTCACGGGAATCATGGATGTCGACTTCAAACTCAAATGACCTTGATCTTCGAGACTTGCATAGGCAGCAAGCCGCATGGAAACAAGAATATTTGGGACCGGTGGCCACCGTGTTTGCATCTGTCGTCACTCAAGCCGAAAAGTCCTTCAAAGTTTCCGACTATGCGAAGCTCATGGCAGTTGTGCAATCGTCTGGTGCTGGGAAGTCTAGGCTGATCGATGAGTATTCGAAAACACGAGTGGGTGTTATATATACTTTTAGAGTCGGTGCACAGTCCGGCTACCCGCCAGGCGATGTCGAAATTACTGAGTTGTTAGTTTCGTCCGCGGATGGAACGGGAATGGATCAACGTTCAATGGAGCATGCAACCGTTATCGCTTTATTGGGCGTAACAGCTCAATTCGGTCAGTTTGCCCTGTTTCCACCCTTTAACGTAGTCACTAATTTTTGTTCGGCAGTCATAAAGCTGTTTCTTAAACAGGGCGAAAAAACACGCCGGCGATTTCCTGCATACTTCCGGGACTATATGGCTCCGTCCATCACGAAAAACCCAGATCCAGTTGAACAGGAAGATCTACTCTCACGCCGGCTGGCTGCTACTCGCTCCGACGAGCGGATACGGTTTTGTGAAGGCGTTGTGGAGAAAGTACAGCGGAAAGTTGAGGAATTTCGGAACAGTACCTCTTGGAAAGCGATTTTTGACAAAGGGCGCAAGAAAAAACAAGTTCGTAGTCCCTTGCTAGACGCACTTAATTGAGTACTAATATTGTTAGATTGTCGATTATGACAAGATGGGCACTGAGCCGCTCGTCATCTCCACACTGCTCGATCCTTTAAAGGATCTTATCCACCATCTTACTACCTACAATATTGGAGCGGGAGATATACCGTTGTTCTTCTGTTTTGATGAGGTTGCGAACCTTTCTAAGCCAGGATCCGGAAATGCCTCGGCGCTCATGGCCTTGCGTCGAGTAACACGCTTGTTTCGCTACATGCGAGTTTGGACTTTTTTGCTTTCTACGCAGCGGCCGCTCTTTCATCTTACGCGAGCAACACCTGAAGATGATTCTTGGAGAATAAGGATGCAAAAACTCGAGCGGATCCCGCCTTTTTGTTCCTTCATGGTGGATATGGAAGCAAGTCGGCGGTTTGCAATCAACAAAGATGCGGAGGTGTCGAAACCCGTGTATGAATTTTCTTCGGTAACGCACATGGCTGCGCTTGGCCGTGCTCTGCTCTCAAGCTTCGTTACAAGTACCGCTACCACGGTCTTCGCTGACGACGTGCGGGAGAGCATTTTACGCAAGCTGTTCTGTGGGCTAGATTCATACGACTCTAAGCTACCAATTCATCTGTTCGTGGTGATGGCTTATCGGATTGCCATCGACCCATGTCTCAACAAGACGGAGACAGTGGATCTGGAGGAGCGAGCGGTGAGCTCTCATTTACGATGGATTAACGAAGTGGATCAAAAGACGGGAGCTTTCAAGTCTATGAGTTTGTCCGAACCCTTGGTTTCAGAAGCCGCCGCTTCCGTCCTCATCGAGCGAACCATCGAGAACGACCCTTGGTTAGGCTCCATTACTCAGTTGTACTTCCATTTTTTCAGCGCTGGGCGTATTGACCGCGGAAGGGCTGGAGAGCTCGTTTCGAGGCTACTTTGCATCATGTCAAGGGACCAACTGTTTCGGCATGATTTTGATAGGGAGGATGACCCGTATTCCGTAAACTCTGAGCCAATGGTCTTGGAAATCGAATCGCAAGAGATGAAGCATCACCTCCAATACGCGCGGCCGTTCAAAGTAACTGCATTCGTCCAAGCATTATTTACTGACGCCGCCAAAATCCTCGACACCCCCGCTCAGCTTCCAGATAGTACAGAGGACGAGACAATTACCATTCGGAAAGAATTTGCAACTTCAGTCATGAACTTCACTCACTTTGTGACAACGAGTGTGTCTCTACGCGGTAATACTATTTTGCAGCTGTTGCATATGCTCCTCTATGAGCAAGCAGCGCTCCAGCTGGCGTACAATCAAGAAACCTGGGACTTGTTGATACCGATTTATTGCGGAGACATCCAAAAACCGTTCGACGAATCACGCTTGGCTGCAATGGTTCTTCAGGTCAAAAACCGGGTAGGGAAGACCTCACTGGATGTGTCCAAAGATCGCAGCAACTACACAAAGATTTTTGGGAAGTCAATGCCGGTTATCTCAATCCTCCTTGATGTTGGAATACAGCAGGCCGAGTGCGAACCGTCCCCATCGTATCGAAAGAAGACATTCGCGTTCTGGGTTGCTGGTCATGGACCTGGCAGCTACGCATCCGTTACCCCAGCCATAAAGGAGACCCTTAGTGCTATGCTCGCTTATGATACTCGAGACTACGGCATCCAGGACAACGTCATTCGCTACAATATGCGCGAAGACTATCATACCTGGGACGAACGATACCCCACCAATCCGCTGAGCACTATCTTGAAGGTTAGACCGACAAAGCGGGAAATCCCATATGCCCCACCAAGTACAAGATCTCCAGGGAAGAAACGCAAAGACGCCCCAGATTCCGACAAAACACAAGGCACTCGAGGAACTGGCGAGGCAGTAAGGCCGCCGAAGAAGCGGAAGAAACCAGCGAATTAAAATTAATGTCACCAAGGAGTTGCTTGTCAAGCGGATTGTTGCACTCGGAATCACAAGCTCATAAGCCCGCCCACCGTCAGTTTTCCTTTTTCTCTCTGTTCGCAAAGGATTCCGTCTTATCGGCCCCTACCTTCATAATTTCTCCTTTCAGTTCTTTGCTCTTTCCTTGAAATCCCTTCGTTTCTTTCTTCAATCCACGATGCCGTTTACCATTCTGATCGCTTCTTTGGCTCTCGCTTCCACCGAATTCGCTCAGGGAATCGACTCGTAAGTTAATCCGTTCTCCATCCTGTATAAGCAACTGTTATAATGTGACACACTCTTTTGATACTATTTAGCTACCATGGCCTCTACGGGAGCCTCCGCTTTTGAGGTCGTCACCACTGCCTACGAGCCTTCCCCGACCCAGACATCTCCCGTGTGAGCTATTTGCTTCCACTCTGCACCACTATTAGTTACTAATCTAATTGATAGAGATCACCACTACTATCTCATAGTCTTCCATGTACTAAGGGTGGAGAAGGTTGCTTTTGTGCCTCATAACTTGTAGCTAGACGCGGCAAACGGTCGAGGAATTGATCATTCGTCATGAATGGGAATTGATTACACACACAAATACCCTGGTTCACAGTGTCCATTAGAGTACCCATTGGGTGACAAGGTTAATCAAGACATGGTCAGTAGGTGGCTGAATAGTGAAGCGACAATATCGGCCAGTTCCAGAACCGGGGTTCGGTTGACATCCAACTTTGGCCGCCCATGGAAGCATTCACGCTCGTGCGGTTCTCTTGGAAGGATGCGCCTGGCTACCAGTACCAATACCCACCCGCATGTCACTCATCATATAAACCACGGGACAGATATTGTTATCCTAGGGCCCATCTGGGGCTGCTGTATTAAAGTCGACCACCACTCCATATTTTGAATATAATCAACTGTCCTCCACGTCTCGAGCAAGTCCGGCCTAGCTACTTAGTAATATTGGAAATCCGCTCAACCCGCACCCGACTCCACCCGATGGTGGAGTGGCTAAAGTGGCCTTGTCATTCTGTATATAGAGAGACCGCTAGAGTAGAGAGAACGATATCGCTTTTAGACTTTCTCCGGCACCGCTACCATTTCCAACAGGTTATGAGTTTGGACAGCGCAGTACCTGAGATTGTCTAAGACTTTCACCCCCTATCTACGAAGTCACTCCTCTAAGTGAGATTCCAGTTTATTTTCTAAGGTTCATTCCAGACTTTCCGTTGTGACCTTCCCACAGGTGAATGCTGTTCGTTATCGAAGTCACGAATCTCAGTACACTTCCGATTTGTTTTCTAAGGTCCACTCTAGACCTTCCATTTTTGACACCATCTGCCTGCCACCAAGAACTAAGTTCTTGCTGCATTTCTTCTCCCTTCTCGAGCTACTAGTTTAGTTGCTAGCCCCGTGGTAATTGTGGTGCCACCACTTGGATCACCCCTAGTCACCCACCACGCAACAGTGACTTCCGGCACAGAAATACCAGTTACGCCATTGGTGTTACAGTATATGCTGCTACGGTCCCAGGATTATCCACGATACAAGGGTGGTCCAGATGTAGTATACGAACCTGGAGTTATGACTTGTCATCCAAATTATGTTGTATCATGTTAGTTGGTGCGGCTCCAGAAACGTGTGCAGCTCTGTACAGCTTAACTAGTGGTTATACAAATTATGACCTTCTTAGTGTAGATATTCTATTTCTGGCAACTTCTTTACATGTCGGTAGCGACATGTTGTTATCCTCTGTTGCTGTGATTCTGATGTATCCGCTCTGGCAATTGGTGACAACTGACATTGTAGAATTCAGATTGAGAGAATATGTAATTATCAAAAAGAATTCACTGTTATCCCTTGGATCATAACTTTTGATTACCGGACTGTTTGCGCCATGGCAACAGGCTACCCCCATTTCAAAACCCTGGTGATGCAACTAAAATGTGGAATGATGACCTGAGACTTTGTAAAGCTACATAATTGTACTATAGGTGTATTCTGGCAAGTTCTAGGGAAGCTGCCACACTGGGGGAGTATTAGATAGAGCAGCCCTGATAGGGGTGTAATCCAGAGATTTATGCTTCACAAACCACAAATATCAACCAGATTACTGCAACAGTCAGATCCCAATACCTCCTATCACATTGTGCCCATTTCAGACAACAGAGAAGCCACTGCTGGTGTACTACCCTTTTCAATAATGTCTCAGGACCATGAAAAACAAAAATAATGCCTCAATAGAAACAACCACTCTTTCACGTCTATGGACCCCCAAATTGAGTTCCATACACCTCAGATCTTTCTTGACCCTTCCACTTTCCACCCAATTATTGCAAGATATCACCAACTCACCATTTACAAAATCCTGCCATCCAGAATCTGTTACCAGCATATAGTACAACTATTCAAAAATGTAACCCTATCCCCAACAGTATCACTAGTGGATGATATTGCAGCCAACCGAAATGCATATGCTGCTGCTACAGCCCAGGAACAATAGCTAGTAGGTAGTAGGAAGTAGAAGAAAATCTCTGCAACAAAACTATGTGTGTGGTTACAGATTATGCTGTAAATTGGTGTCATGATTTGATTTTCAAGTGATGGGTACTGATCTGAGATTCAAAAATTTCTTGGTGCTATGGACAGAGGAAGCTTGCGAACAAAATAGAAATTGTGTGATATCATAGCAATTCGGTGGTATGATGACTTAATGTTTTGAGGAAGTATAGCAATATTGGACGATGTGGCATGGTTGTGTTGGTACGAGAATATGGTGTGGAGTGTGAAAGCTTGAACGATGGATCAAATGATACTTCAAACCCGGGGCAAAGGTTTGAAGGTGGCAGATGCACTGTATATAAAGAGAGGCAGCTTGATGGTGGAGAATTTTTATTCCTCTCTCTTTACTTGTACTCTTGTATAGTAAAGCAACAGACATCTCTGATCAGCTCGAAATCTTGGTTAGGGTTAGGGTTAGGGTTAGGGTTAGGGTTAGG
>Ga0307512_10000688_pt1 | contig 50089 bp, 49 predicted proteins | sample 14_EM_MG_FD_200267 | JGI IMG/M metagenome (GOLD analysis project Ga0307512, IMG submission 200267) | Populus trichocarpa ectomycorrhiza microbial communities from riparian zone in the Pacific Northwest, United States - 14_EM | ecosystem: Host-associated > Plants > Roots > Unclassified | place...
TAGGGAAATTTCGAGGTTTTTTTTGGTTTGCTCATGAGTTATGACTTTTCTTTTGGTTCAATAAATTTAGTTCCCTCCCATATCATTCTAAATCATCTGTATATGGCTCCGTTTTTGTTTTAACCCTTCCAGTTCATTTTTGGATGGGCTAGAGAAGGCCGGAAGTGGGAGCGGGTGGGTGTTGCATCGCCCGGTGGTGTTGCATGGCAGGGTAACCTACGTTATTACCTTTTAATAGTCAGAGATGTAGGATTGTTGTTCAGGTACGTAATATATTGTATTATCAATTACAATGTAATTCAACAAGAACTGGCAATTTTCATAATTGACTGATGTTCTTAGGCTGTGGCAGAATACACCTTGTGATATTTGCGAACAAAAGAAAAAAAAAATTCTGTCTTAGTTAATAACTGTAACATATGGATTTCAACTACAATTGGTTAATATATAATGTTCTAATAAATAATGGTTTCTGGTTCCAATGGTTAGATACAGTCACCAGAAATTCCCTCGGAAGGATAAAGTTGTCCTCATTGATATGCTGAGTGGGCTCGAGAAGGACAAGGTTATTAGCTAGCTGGTGATGCCGAGGTCGATCGTGCCAGTGCTGGGTCACCTGGTCAGTGCGCTTCAGCAGAGCCACACAGAGCCGCACCGTATGTACATGTCTAAACCTCCCACAACTACCTTCGCTGAAGAAAACCAGCGCCAGCCCCCAAAATAAAGCACACAAACAGAAAATACTGCTAAAACCCCGACAATCCCACATCCTGTGTATCAACCGCCATAAGAACCGCCAAAAACCTGTGTCTTAGCCTTCCAACTTCCATCTATAAACAAAGAGACCCATTATCTGAATGTAAACTTGCAGCAAATCTCTGCAGCCCCCTTTCAAAATCGCCAACGGTTGCCAATCCTGTTCAAGATATCCAAGCCACTTTACCTTATATTGTAGTGTTTTGGCCGAAGTGCCTGGATGCTCAAGAATGGCTTCAACCTCATACTCCGGATCCTTGGCGGTTATTGTGCGCAACAGTGGTGGCGGTGGAGGTTGATACCGGCTGTAATCCACACAGTCTAGTTTCAGATGGGAGAAGTCAAAATCATTGGGCCTCTCCCAGTGGGCTGCAGTGTTCAACCTGGAAGTGTTGGCACCAATGGCTTTGGTGATGCGAAGCGGCCCACATGAAGGCTGTTGAAACTTTCGGAAATCAACATTTGCCAACTCGGATATAGTAAGATTTGCATAGCGAATCTGGAGGAGCCTGGTTTCGAGAGAACTGTAATCTCGCCCCTTGATATTGTGTGGGCAGCGAGACTTATTAGCTTCGAAAATCATCCCTGTTTGCACTTCCTCCAACTACTCTCTCAACATGTGGAGATCTTACATCATCTGTTAGGCAAACTGATCTGCTACCAGGCTGATTTTTGGCATGCAGTAGGCATTCGAGATCAGTACAGGAGGATTAATCTACATCGTGGGCACAAATCCCATGTCGGCCCGAAATGGAGCAATCTTGAGACACTTATGGTACACTGCGTTGTAGATGAACTCAGCTCAAGGTAGCAGGAGCTCCCACTCCTTTGGGCGCTGAGCCAGGTACACATTCCAATAGCGTTCCACGATTGCGTTGAGATCCTCCTCTTGGTAGTCTGTTAGCAGATGATAGGCGGTGCTGTGACGGAGTAGGATTACCAGTTGGGCCGTCAGGGATATCAAGAAATCTGACATAAAGTCCGTATCCTTATTGGAGATAATATCATCCGGAATTCCCCTATTTAGAACCCACATGTCAGTGAACTCTCTGGCGAACGCCTCTGCATCTAGGTCCTTTTCTGTCACTGATGACCATCGCACTCTTTTGGTCATGGAATCAACAATCGAAAATATGCAGTCGTAGCCATCTCTGGTGGTTGGTGGTACTTTGGTAACCAAATCGCTTTTATCCCTTGAAGCCCGGGTCTCCGGAATTGGTAGGAGTTACAGCAAGCGTTCCGGGGGTTGGTTGGAATGGTTCACACAGTGCCACACAGTGCAACCTCGAACCCATGCCCATACGGTCTGAGTTATCTGATGCCAATACAATAGTCATGCAATGCCAGCAACAGTTTTTCCGGCTCCTTGGTGTGCGCTACCATGTCGATAGTCATGAGCTTCCCCGTTAACGTCGCGCCGCAATTCTAACCTGATGCAGAGTGCCCCATCCTCGCTGCGAATTGGAATGCTGCGATCCGGTCAGAACAGGCATGTTCGGACTATGTTTTTCTGATGGTACTTTGCTTTCGAAAGCTGAGACGCCCGATTTCCCGCCTCCTGTGATACATCGGCTACCTCACAAAGGACAATGACAACTAGACCTAAATATGCGTCTTACACCAGTACCTCACACACCTCCTGCTTTCCTTCCGCAGTGCCTATGATCTGGAGTTGCATGGTAGTTATGCTGATGGTGGCTGCTGGGGTTGCTGACGCCTGATGGTGAATTCTGCTCAATGCTTCCCCTACCAGATTGGCCGCCCCTGGGAAGTGCTTGATTGACCAGCCAATCTGCTGCAGTTCATCCAGGTGTCCCCATTGGCAGCTAGAAAGCTTCCGCTGGCTCAGGATATGCTGCAGCGACGGATTGTCTGTTTGCACTGACTTATGTAGATTGCGAAGGTAAGGATCCCAGCGCATCAAATTGTTGTTGATCGCCAACAACTCGCAGTCATACACCAAGTAGAGCGTTTCGACGTCATCCAATTTTCTCGATATGAAGCGCTTCAGACATTTCACCATCCAGCCCACCGGTCCCCAGGGTTGCTTTTGAGCAACAATGGCTCCAATCGCCACGTCTGAAGCATCGGTGCGCAGGATGTAGTCACGTTCTGGATCGAGTAGTGCCAGCACCCCAGCCGACGTCACATCCCTCGCAATGTCGTCTGACGTGGCCTGCTGCTTCCGAAACCACCAGGAGGCGCTTTGATTGCCTGTCAATGTTTATAGAGGTGTGGTCCTGTGCGCGAACATGTGCACACATTTCCTATAGTAGCCTGCTAATCCCAGGAACAACAGAAGCTCGGCTGTGCTCGACGGTTCCGGCCAGTCATTTATGGCTTGTAACTTCCCATCCACCGTGTTAATTCCACTCAAATTGACCATGATTTCAATCAACGATATCTCAGCGGCCCCAAAAACGGATATTCGTTCCTTCAACTGGAGACGAGATCGCCTAATTGCCACCAAGATATCGTCAACATGCATCTTGTGCTCGGCAAACTGCGAGAGAAAATCAGCATGTCATCCAGGTATACAATTGCAAACATCTTGTACGGGCTCAACATGCAATCTATGGCGCCCATAAATGCTGACTGCCCATTAGCCAGACCAAGGTGATTCACCGTCCACTCATATCAGCCATCCGGACCAACAAACGCCATCCTGTGCCTCTCATCATGGTGTATACGTAACAGGTGGTAACCACTGGCCAGGTCAGGCTTTGTAAACACCCTGGACCCGTGTAGCTAATCAATGAGATCTTCTATGTATGGAAGTGGGACCGGTCTCTCGGCGTGTTTGCATTTAGGCCTCGGTAATCTACTCACATTCGCAGTCCAGAGTCTTCCGGTTGTATTACAAAGATCACTGGTGCCGCGAATCGCGAGCGGCAGTCAGTAACCCAGCCATAGGCCAGTAACTTGGCAATGTGGGTTTCGGACTCCAAGCACACCATATCTGCCATCTAATATGGCTGGTGATGAGGCGGCGTTGATGTTGGATTGGTGTTGATGCGAAAGTCCAGTTTCGAAGCTGGCGGCACTCACCTTTGCGGTTGGAAGAGAGCTGCAACTCCCGTCCTGAGTTGTAGCCGCCATGTTTTGAGATCTGCCGCCTTCTGGGAAGAAATCTCTGTCTACTGGTTCATTGTACTGTTGATACGTTCCCGAATATTGATCAAAATGATTTCTGATGACCTCCACTTGGCGACACAGCACGCGGAGAGAATGTTGATTGCTGATCTACGGGCCACCGTCCTGCAATGGGCCCGAACTTCTCTCACTCGTCCTTAGAGATGTCGCAGACCTACATGTGAACTTGTGACCATTGTTGATGAATGGACGGAGTGTTGCTGCTAATCATTCCAATTGGGCTCCATCATTGGTAAAGTATTAGTTTCAAGATCGATGATATGTAGATTGGCTGCCAACCAATCTTTACCCACAATGAGGTCATAGATGCCTCCCAAGTGGAAAATCATGTACCACCACGAGATGTCAGATTGCTTGCCAGTGACGCCTCTTACCGATGCCTTCAGCCAAACCTGCCATCAATCGTCCTCCACCTTCTCTTCTCCAGCGACCGAGAGTGTCATCTGCCTGCAAAGTCGACGTTTCAAGCCGAAAGGATTGCCGTAGGTTGTTTCCACGTTACTATGCGATGTGCCGCAATCCAACAGGGAATATGCCGAACAAAGTTCATTATTGGAGGTTGAAATGGAAGGGTTGAAACGCAAGAAGTCAGAATTTGGCGAACCAGGAGTAGCAGAAGTCTCATTATCTGCCAGGCGGCTCAAGTACAATTCCGCATGCCGTATGCGTGGGTTGCTTGCACCCAATTCCTTACTCTTCACCGTTTTCGCTTTACCAATCAAATTCTGCGTGGTAGGACGTTCCACCACTACTCCTAATTGCCATTTCCCTGGCCGTCTGCCTCATCCCCAACCTCCTTCTCCACTGCCGAATCTTGCCAATAATGGTTCATACTTGCGTCCTCCAACGCAGCCACCTGGATGGGATTGATGCCTGCGGCCGCCGACCTGGCCGAGCATCCTGGGCCTCCACGACAAGTACTGGTGCGATCACGACCACCGTCCTGTCCGCTGCTGGTTCCACTCGTTCTTGCACGGACAGCTCGGCCACGCCCCTGATCGTCTGGCGCTGCACAATCGCTTGCCCCATGTCCAAAACTGTTACAGCAGTAGCACGTGGTATTGGCGTTAGCGGCAGCAAGATCCATCGGCTCCGGATCAACAAGCGTTGGAACAGTGGCTGCGTTAGCCGGGACATAGTTGGCGCCATGGTTCACTGGCATAGCCATGATCGCTGAATGTGAAGTTGAACGTTCACAAAACTCGCTGATCATGTCCATAGGGTCGGCCAACGTGATGGGGGTCACTGGCTGCAGGTTTATTTGCATGCGGGCTGAGGCGATCATCGCATCTGCAATTCCTGCAGGCAGTTTCGAACAGTACTCGTCGTACAGGGGATCCTCACGCGTAAAAGTGGTTTTTGTTTGCAGCAAGCGGATATGCCTGGAGAAGCTCTTGATACACAGCTCAATTTCTCCAACCCCTCCTGAATAGCGTAGCATGTGGATTTCCTTTCCAACAGTGGTAATAGCAACTTCTGGCACGAAACGATGGTGAAAAGCGGATTTGTCTAGCGGCCTTGCCACCAGCGCATAAGCGCCGCCTGCAGGAGGAATGACAGTGACACGTTGATGCCGAATCCAGTGTGCGAATGAACTGTACGGCACAGAATTGATCAATCACCAGGCCGAGTTGAGGCCCTAGTCCGACTTGATGGTACCCATTCCCGCTCCACCTCGGCGGTCTCAGTGGTCCACCTTGTGAAGCAACAGATTGACAGTCTGCAACTGGAGGTCCCCGGTACACCATGGAGGCTGATGCTGTTGAAGGTGGTAGTTTAAAAAGGACCATCCTCCACAACCATTGCCACCCGCACTGAGACGAGCCATCCTTTGAAAAAACTTATCAAATTGGTCACTCCCAGTGACCGCGACCCACCGCGTGTTGTCCTGGGCGGCATTGACCATGCCAAGCAGGTCCTACAGTGACGATACGTGATCGATAAGGCGTGCGAGGTGGATGGTGTCGGAGGCGTGGGACTGGTAGATTGTCGCATAGAAATTCGAAAGTCCTTGGCAGCTGATAGCCATAACATCGGCATTGGCAGCATTCTGAGGCTTCCAAGGCATATCAGGAAAATATTGAATCAGGCCATGTTCATTGGCAACGCCTGGCAGAGGCCAACCAAAGCCTTCTTCATCCATTCTGATGAGGGAAAGTTCTTACAGTAACTTCAAAAGGCTACGGCCCAGCAAGGCTGAACCACAGCACCAGCCAACCAGAATACTTAGCGTAAAGCTTGCAGTTGTAGAGAGCGAGGTTCAACTGTCAGTCGTAGAAGGCGGATGTTATATCGAAAATGCTAAATCCAAATCATCGTAACCCTTAGCATTGGACATGGTGCCTTTAAACACCAATTGATATAGTTGCGAAGGACTAATTCTCATTCAACTTGTGTTACAATGTATTACTTCCTGAGATGGTATAATTTCTGGAACTGCAGGGTCTGTTGCTTGTGCGTGTTTCCAAGCCATGAATGAGTAGTTCCACAGGAAAAACCTGAACAGTATCAGCTTCCCGGATAGCCCACCTTTCGACTATTTCCTTCGATCAGTACCTCTCATTTTCTGCATTAAACTTCACACATTGAATTTCAACATTTCGGGCCATTCAATCATCTCAGAATGTCACTAGAACAGTTCATTCCAGAGACATTTAATGGAGAGATGGAAAATGGCTTGACCAGCCGAGTTCTGTGCAGTTGTTCGCCACTGATTTTGAAATAATATGTTCTTCTATCAGTTCCAGAATTATAACCAACAGTGGCCATTCAAGATGTTCAGTACTGTACAATGCCATTGTCTTTTCATCCAATTAGTCCAAAAATTATCTCCTACAATGAGCCACAGGATGACAATCATTGTTGGCAGCACACAATCATATCTCAGAGTATTATGAGGAAATATCTCATTGTGATTGTACCTTTTGGCACGTGGGTCATTAGACTCTCACAATTCAGTTGAGGATGCCAAAACCGACTTCCAGAATTTCTAACATTGCTCTTAAGCTCTCAAAAGGTATCCAACAACCTTCATGTATACGTTGTAGAAGATGAGTTTCATCTTCCCTTCCCTCTCTGAAGAACATATGGTATTATTTGGAATTCTAATCTAGACACATAACAGTATTGGGCAGACTCAATGTTAACATCTGGGATACCTTGTTAGGTATTTATATTGAGCCATGAACAAATCACAATGGTATGCTTGGGTAGGTGTATTCTGATATAAATGATCACAACAGAACAGCCTCACCCAATCTGGCTACATTCGACCTGGTATGAGATACTAGATTGAACAGAATTTTGACTCTATTGGGGCATTTACCAGCACGACCAGTGATCAGTACAAGTATCCTCTGGAATGTATGGAGGGTTCAATGTATCTTCAGATGTCTTCAGGCATTATCACAGTCAACCTTGAGTGGATTGATGTGTAGGCATATGATTGGATAATCATTAGTTGGAAGAATGAAATCATGTGCCTTCAGCTTAGCAATCTGTTGGTACTCATGCATTGAAGTGGTGAAATCTGCAGTCTGGTACAATACAGTTGGTTTTAACAGAGAATAAACAGGATTGGACTCGAGGTTTTCTGCTGTATTAAAATTCGTGATTTGCACTATTAATGTGCTAGATTATTATGATAGTCAGTTAACCTGGTATTCTGAATGATCAGCTACTCATTCACAACAACTGGAATGAAAGAGGTATTTAGTAGGTCTGCTGCTACTTTCCATACTGTTTCTGCAAACAAGATATACAAATTAACACTTATATTCAACAATTTGTTTAAGATTATCAGACATTTCATATGATTTACTTCATAATGAACTAACTCATAAACTGTATTCCTATTAACTAATTCAAGTAACACTGAATAGAGAAATCATGATATGGGTTATTATACTAGGATTATAATCGAATTGAGAAGTTTGATCACCGAAGTCTTTGTCAGTGCACGAATTGTAAAATCTTCACAAATATGAAAATTTGCACTCATCATTGTTGACTATCTAAGGCTAGCTGCAATTTTACTTACAGTCATTAACACAGGATGGCTGCTAGATTGCTATCAGTATCACTGTTAACATACTTTATGCCAAACATGATTAGTATTGTGATGTAAATGCTAGAAGTAAGTATTGCCACTCTGGTGAAAATCCAGTTTGTGATCTCTGAATTGATATAACTAGATTAGAGGCACAGGTCAAATGGAACATATTTTGGATCCAAGATTCAATGTACCTGGTGAAGATCAACAGCATTCGTATTCATGTGCACCCTCCATGATAATTGTCAGATAACTTTTGTCAGAGTGCCAATAGCCAACAAAATATCTCCACAACATGTACTCTGAAACCAACAAGCTATATAAGATACATGTGTAACTACATGGACTTTCACCTTTCAATCCCAGATTTCAATATCCATACTATTCATTATACAGTTTTACATTTTGATTGTATAATCACTAACTGTCTGTAAAGGCATGTGAATCTACTCTTGACCACAGGGAGATGATATCATGATTTGGCTGCACAAGAAAGTGAATGAATATATATGCATAATTGATTGGTAAGATATCTGATAATGAACAAAGTGCTGCAGTGGCAACCAATATACACTGCTGCTTATCTGGCCCCAGGTCGTGTTTTGCCATTACATTATCCCCTACATTCAGCCCAGAACTCATGTGCTTCCAACACGAGTAGAACAGAAACCAAGGAATAGGAAAGACACAATGAAACAGAAAGTCTACATGGGCAACAGTGGGCACACCAAAGTCGCACAACTGATCCGTAAAGTTGAATTCCAATGTTTCAGTGGTTTCGGCAGACTGGGATAGTGCACCTGAATATGGAGGGGGTAAAACCAATGTTGACAATGTTTATGTCGGGTTGAGATCCAATGAGCACAGAACAGAGTGAACAAACAATAATACATATCAAATGTCGAAACAGGCTCCCTGTCCTCCATACCATCACCCCGGAGGCCTAATCCTCCAGTCCTGACGCCCAAATGGAACCTCTGGGTGAAATGAATCAACCTGATTTCTGAAGTCACCAGCATGGTCCACCGGTTCTGAGCGTGTCCATATGAGGTTGTAGCTGGGCCATTGGATGAGAAAATGCAGCTTCTGATAGCGCCACGTAGAGTTGAATATGTGGTCAACTTGATATGGCAATATTGCCACACTAATCGCCAGGTGTGGCTGTCAATGTGATTGAGGTTGGACTGGAAGTGTAGAACAATGGTGAAGCGACACATGGAAAGGTATGGGGTTCCGCACTGTGCTACACATATCTAGTGTGTAAGTAATCTGATGGATCATGTTACTTACTGTAAACGGTCATGTAAGCTTGCAACACAGCATCTCCAATGCCCTAGTCATTAATAAGTTCCTGACCAACTTCTCATAGTTTGTCTCCAACTGTGAAATTCATCACTTGGCTGCCAGCATACTTTGTTTCTTGTTCGTAATCATCAATTATGTTTCCACTCAACATTTGGTCAGTCCCCTCCTGGCCTGACAACCCCAATTCAGCCTGCAGATGTCATCTGAAGCTGGGGTCCTTACGCAGGATACATTGCATCGTGGGATGTTAGTTGTAATTCGCACAGAAAGATGTCATCAACATGGAATGGTGTATGCAGGTGTTGAACGTGAAGTCCACCAGTTGTACCAGTTTGACACAGCTGTCCTGTTCAAAGTTGTAAATGGCTCGGAAGTACTGGTTCAGCGTTTGATTCTGCTGCTTAGTGTCACAGTTCTTTAGATGGTTGAAGGTGGTTCAGAGTTGGTGAATGCTGCTGTGGTGGCAGCAAACTCTACCCCAACATTGACTTGTGAACTCATTGCCACAACGAAAGTGGATAATGTCTGGTACACAACACGTGCAGATGAGGTGTTCCAAAAACATTGCTGTCCGTTCCAGAGACTTTATGTCCTGATTAGGAATTATCGTGGAAATGGCTGGTCACCTGACTGCAGAGTGCCATGGGCACCAAGATATCCCTATCAATAGTCAGAGCTCCACTGTGTGAACACAATTGTCTTTGACTGATGATTGAATCATTGACTAAGGTTGGCCTTATCTTAGTATGGAAAAACTTTGGCTCCTGCGCTGTGTTGAGATCTGGTGCAAAATCACCAGACGATTTTGTGATGGCGGTAGCTGCACACAATGCCAGGCGGCTGGCCATGATATTTTCACCGCCAATCTTATAGTTCAGTTATCTCAATGGATCACACTCGGGTTTAATTTTGTATTCCAGTTGTTTGATCAACAAGTCATACTAAGAGAGAATTTCCGCCAGTCCAGCCTGCTGCCAGCAGAGCACTGTTAACATTCGGCAGGACTCAAGGTTCTTATGGTACCTTTGTATGTGGAACTACTAATCTGCCCCATCAGGGCGGTGACACCCTCACTTCAGAGTATCGACAATTGGCAAGAGGCCCCTGTTGTATGTGTTGTAGTATTGTTTCGTACTTTCCTTAAGTTGAGAACAGCTGTTGACTGGCCTGAGAATCCCAAAACACTCCAACTGGTTGAGAATGCCGGTGATTGTAATGCCACGTGCCTAAGTTTGAAGTGTATTCAGCTCAGCTTGTTCCAAATGCTTGGGCATGGGTCTATTGGTGAAGGCACTTATCAACTTCTGGAACTCCAGTTCAACATCCCAAGTCAATGCCCACTGGAGCTGTTCAGACTTTCTGGGATGGTGTGCTATCTTTGGTGGGTCAGATATTGGCATTGTTTCCCATTCAGAGCTCCTGGAGACTCGCCTAGGATAGCATTGTGAACACAAGAAGCACCTGCACATCGCCCCGGGACTCCGGGGCTGCTCACTCCATCATTCATGATATGCAGTCTGATTCCATGACTATCACACCAGGGCTGAGTGATTGATACAATGCACCAGATATACTATCTTAGGGCTTTCTGATGCATGCATGATTACTAGACTGCAAGGCCTTGAGATGAACTGTGTGCTGCTACGTGGGGTAGTCTGAGTCTATTGAGAAGTTTTGCAGTGCTCATAATGCTTGCAGAGCTGCAATTGATGAGCGCTCGGAATACTTGCAATTCTCTGTGTCCGTCGAGCACGGTGGCTGGATGGATAATTTGTGATATAGCTAGTGCTGCCATGCCCCCTTGATATTTGCATGCCATCTCTTCTTTTGGGCTGTCTGACATAACAGCAATGGCGTGTATGCCTGCCTTCGGCTTCAAGGGATCAAAGAGGAACTATACATGTTATGGTTGCACAGGTATCCTCGAGTGATCTTAGATGTCACAATGTAGGAACAATCATTGACTAGGATCTAAGTCATTCTGAGCAGAGAGAACTAGGTTTCACCTACAATGATGCTAGATGCGCTCGCAATTGCAACCCTAACCTCTCGTACATCACTTTGTAAGTACAACATCTCTCAGCCTTACTGAACTCCGATGCAGGTGAATGTACTCGACCATTACCATCATTGCCCACGTAGACAATGGCTGTGATCCAATTTCGGTGGCATCCGGTCTCTTTTGCTCAGTCAGATTCCTAGAGTGGTACCCCAGATTACTGGTTGCTGAATGCCAATGGATAACTGACATTGGATATGGTTTGAGATGCTGGAGGAGCAAGGTTATCGGGGATGTTTGGATGGGTACATTGCGGGAACTGGACTGTGTCCAGTTTGGGTAACCTGCAGCGTATGCATCTGCCTTCTGAGTTATCGGGTGCAGAGAGCACTGTTGATTCGCAAAGAGTGGGAGTGCATGTAGCATCCTTGTCGCACAACGATTTGTCAGACTTTACCGCTTCTGCTCACTCAGATCAGACTGGTTCGTAGGTGCATGCCTTGCCACCCTGTTGAGATCGTTCTCCTTACTGCTTTGGCTGTTGATATGACTGATGTTGTTGAGGATTCTTATTACCCAGTGTAATGGCGAGATCTTACACAACAGGTAAGGGTGGCTATGTTGGCACGTTGTGCGACCGGGAAAGACATAACCTCAAATAGACTACTGGTGAGGATCATGATCCTCACCGGGATTCTTACCACTTACACAGGCATCTATGATCTCTCTCGCCCTGTATGCAACCGTACCCCTACAAATATAATACATTATCGTGCTTCACCACACTCAGACATATGTGCACTTACGCAATTCGCGGGCTGTCAGTCACCTGATGTGTTTCGCTCACAGGATTTCAACGATTCCCCTTTTTTTTTAAATATGTAAGTACACCCACGCAATCTGCAAGCCTAAGTATTTCAGCACTTAAATCCTCCGAAATGGACGAACAGACTCCCTCTATGAGAGACCAATCAGCATGGGAATGCTGACACAATTTGTGTATCGCCAGGCCGCAATTCTCGCAATCTCAACCGCGGCAATAAACTTTGAACAGAAACGGCAGGAGATCCAGCGGAGGCAGAAATCGAAAAAAACTCCAATTGCGCACACATTATCATCAATGGTGACGAGGGCCCCCGTTCAGGCAGAGTAAGTGGTCATGACAATGTCACTCCACAACTGAATGACAATGCACATGGAAATGATGAACGAACTCCACCATCCATCCCCAAAGTCGAGGTGGTTGTAGAACCACCGTAATGAACTTTCCAATTTCTGTTACAGCATAACACAGAGCTACTAGAACGATGCAGATCATCGATCTCAGACCTGCAGGAGAACTTTAACATGGCACAGCCAAAACGCTATTGTGGCGGTCCTCCAGCGATGCACATATATCTCGGCTAACTTTGATTGAAATTCCGGACTCATCAACACCTTTTTCATAACGACACTGACAAAGATCAGTATCTGCTAAACCCCATTAGATGCCGGGACTACATTACGTATTTGGATATGCAAGAGATGACTATGAGTGCCCCAATTACCCGGGGCCAAGACCTACAAAACAACAACGTACCCTGCCTCCACAATCTCAACCTATTCAATGTAGATATACAGAAGATGTACAGTGGTAAGGACAAGAGACTCAACTTGGATACAAGATTATACTGCAACTGTCTGCAGGGCTACTGAAACATTGATGAGATCATACAGACATACCGCAATCGACTACGGAGGAATCAGAGAGAAGCAGAGTAGGATTAAATAAAGTTTCAACTGATGCTGTAAATATGATTTTCGCAAGTTTGTAGGCTGACCTACTTCAAAAATTCAAATCATCTGCAAACGGGAATGGGAAGTTGCATTGCATTGACGAACTGTTTGATCAACCAGCTGATATTGAAACCGAGATGGAAAAGCACACAAAGCAACAACAAAAGCCACCAGGCGAGTCACTTCTTGCGGGCGGAAAAAGCCGCGATTTCCCACCATCAATCACCAAAATGAGGGATCTAGCTGAGTACCCATCCGAGCCCGACATGTCCAACAAGTCATTCCTTAGTGGCAGAAATGATCTCCCTCCGTCACCATGCCAATCCAGGGAGGTCTATTCATTGCGGAAGGCCAACAGAATTTGCCTACGCTGCCCTGATGACAGTCATAATCCCGTTCAATGACCAAAATCATGCAAGCCCAACTGCAATGATGGTGTTGCCCGCAGAGATGGAGAATGAAAAGACACAGACCATACAGGGGGTAATCGGCACATCAAGCGCCAACTATTCTTCGATACTCAGAAAGTAAACAACTGGAATACCTCTCCTAGTATGTACCATGGCTGGGAAGGTTTGACAAGAGTGAGCTGGGAATGGAGATGTTTCCGGTACTGGCACTAATAGTGACTCAGGACTTGATTCAACCCTACTGGATCTCACTTTGATGTAATGTTGTTCTTGAGAGTCCGAGGGTAACATTGTTTGGACACTATCTATTGGGCACTGACACACTTGATTCGGCACACATAGTGCACGAAGTACAAACAAGAGACAGAAAAGGAGAGATGCAATGCATACGGGCTCTGATCGACGGCAGCCGAAAAAGCAACTTTATGGCACTGAGGCTTTACACGTGACTCAGGATATTGTATGAGATGGCACACATCACCTCCATTGCCTTAGCCGAGAGAGTGATGAAACAAGTAAACAACACCTGGAAGACGCAGGTCACAGTCCAGTATTTGGAATATCTCGTACCGGTTAATGCAACAGACGTAGTAATCCTGTCAATGCCCGCATACGATCTGGTACTTGGAGTAAACTGGTTACCCATTAAACATGCTGACATCGAGCGGACTCGCTGTCGATTGAGTTCCGTAGGATCACCAAACACATTGTGAGTAAAGGAAATGACACCGATGACTATGGCAGTGTCACTGATGGTCTCAGAAGCCAACACTGACATGCTCCTGGGATGGGGTCTGGATATACAGACAGTCGGAGCAGCCTCATTCAACGACATTCTAGCTCGGGATCAAGTGGTTGCAGCATTAGTCCTATGCATTGTGGGATTCACAGTACTGCTGGGAGTGACTTTGGAACTCGTCACCTTGGCCTCAGGAGGTAATAAGACCCTAGCGCTTACTGCCAGGAGCAGAGAGCAGCGGCGGGAGTTGAGGTAAAATGGCCCCTCCGAGGGGACACTTGAATGACTGCTACCGGCTTGCCGAGACCCAGAGGGAGTGATTGGATAGTGGGGCTTGGCCCCTGTTTAGGTGCACCATTAGCCACAAGGCCTCCTGCATTACTCCTTTGTTGTTCTCCTCCACCCCTTCCTCTGGAATACTTAAGCTAACACAAATCAGATGCAGCAGACAGGAGGGTACCTCCAGACAACAGGAACTTTATTGCAGTAAGGTACTCGGAATTCCTAGATGTCATTAGCAAGGCAAATGGTCACACACTAGCACCGCACTGCCCAATTGGCCATGCAATCGACTTGGACCCTCGGTTGAAGACAGCAGATGGACAGATCTACAACCTATTGGAAGTCGCAGTCTAGACTGTGAGGTCATACATACTGACGAACCTAAGATATGGTTTCGTCCAACATTCATTATCATCGGCAGCAGTAGAGTCATTGTTTGTCAACAAAAAACATGGTGGTCTACAGGTTACCATGGACTACTAGGCACTCAATTTTGCAATTTTCAAGAAACGGTACCCGAGACCACGTATTTGGGAGATACTTAAATGAATTTGCACAGCCCGGATATTCCCAAAGTTGGACCTCTGGAACGCCTATCACCTTATCAGAATCAAACAAGGCGACTGATACAGAACTGTATTCCGGACCAGCGGCAGCCAGTTCGAATACGGAGTCCTGCAGTTCTGATTAAAGAATGCAGCGAGAACATTCCATGCCTACACTAAAGATCGTCCACTCCCTGACAATGACGACTTCTCAGTATGCTACGTAGCCGACATACTGTGACCCACCAGAAGGACCACAATGATCAAGTGAATGATTTACTAGAACAACCATGCCGGTTCGACCTCGATTGCAATGCCGGAAACTGCCACTTCGGAGCATCTGAGTTCGGAATTGTTAAATGTATAATCAGTTGTGACAGCGTCAGTATGGAAACAGACCACATACCCACCATTGAGGACAGGCCTACTCGAAAGCCAAATCGTGACGTACAACTGCATCTAGGGCTCCCACAATTCTACCAAGAATTCATGCTGAAATACACCAAGGAAACTGCACCAATCTCTGACTTACAAATGCCATCAACAAACAAATGGGAATCAACCCAGGAGGCAGAGTGTCCATTTCGGAAACTCAAGACGGAAGTCACCAAACTACCGATTCGCCAGTATTTTGTCGTGGCAAAACCTATCATCCTGCAGACGGACTGAAGAGGGTCCCAAATCGCCGTAATTCTCGACCTGTACAATCGCATTGGCATTCCCCGACTGGTCAACTTCTACCCCTAGAATGCTCCAGCGCCAAACTGGAATACAACATGTACCATAGGGAGCTAGTAGCTACCGTGCAGTGCTTGAGGCAATGGCGACACTATTGCGAGGGAGCTAATTGGTGGATCCTCGTCCAGTGTGACCGCAAGATTCTGGAATATTTCAAAAAATCAAAAGTGGTCTCCCAGGGGCAACTGAGGTGGGCTGAGATCCTTTCATCATATGACTCCTTTATTCAACAATTGGAAAGAAAAAAACACCCTGCAGATGGACCATCATGATGACTTCATAATGAAGAAGGCTAGGAAAGACCTACTGCTCGACTTTAGGCAACCCTGGCAGTGACTACCATTGCACCTTTCAGTGAACTCCTAACAGCAATTGAGGCAACACAGGATACTGATCCAGTAGAGTCTGACATGAAGAAGAAGATCGGTTACCCTGAGCTGTCGAAAACCGGTGGGGAAGATGGATTACAGGATAATAACATGGAGATGCTGTGGAAAGTCATCGGAGGAGGTCTCCCCTTGGTGGGGTTCATTTATGTTGCCAAAGCACTCCACATGCAAGTCATAAGTCTCCTCCAGGATAACCCTGAAACTGGACAATTTGGAGCTCTTAAGTCTGCTGAAATTGTATCTACTGACCACAATTGGCTAGAGTAGACACCATAGTACGGAAGTACGTCACTGGGTGGGAAGAATGTCACCGGGTCAATGCACCTAGCAATGCACGATATGGAGTTAAAATGCCACTGCCACTACTGTACAACCCCTGGGACTGAATGACTATTGACTGTGTCACTGACCTTCTACAATCAACCAAGTTAGGATACAACGAATTATTGGTCATAGTCGACTGAGCATCTAAGATGGAGATCTACATGCCCTCCCCAAAAAATATCAAGTCACTGCAATACTCACATATGTTTGCGGAGAATGTGAACAGCAAGCATGGTTTACCAAACGATATGGTTCCAGACCGCAGAACACAGTTCACCAGCCGATTCTGGACTCAACAACGTTCCCACATGACCATCGACCTCAGACTCTCAACCACCTTCCACCCACAAACCTATGGCCTGACCCAGCAACAGAACCTCCACATGGAACTGTACCTCCGAGCCATCAGCAACTATTATCAAGTGAACTGGGCTGAACTACTTCCGCTGGCGGAATTCATGTACAACCACTCAGTGTATACTTCCACAAAAATGACTCCATTCTGGTGCCATGTCTCCTCGGAACCAACAGATGCAGTTCAAAACACCGAGAGTGTCACCACTGAAGTCGAAGAACCAAGCGGACGCTGTGCTTGAGCGATTGGCAGAGACCCATTGGACTCTCACAGAGAACATACGGGGAGCCCAGACACGGCAAACACAACACACCATTGGGAAAGATTTTTGTTTAACATTGGGGTCAAAGTTTCACTCTCGAGCGAGCGCATCAGTACAACCTCGCAATCTAAGTTCATCGATTGCTAACGTGTAGGATTGTACAGCGTGAGCAACTTCATCAATTGAAACACAGACATGTTTGACTTGCTGAAGACAATGAGTAATGTCAACATTTTCGACGTGTCACTTCTCGATCCATACTGATCTTCAGACTCACTGCAGCTATTCAATCAACCTCTACCGATGATCATCAACAACTCTGAAGAGGGCCAAGTCGACTGGGAAGCCGTGATAGTGGAGGAAAGGGATCAATTGGAGTTTTTTTTTTTTTTTCTTTCTTGCATTCTTGATTGGGTGCGGCCCTGTACAAATGGCCTCGGCATATGTTTTACCAAGTTTGGACGACACCCAAGGGGAGGTAGATTTCCCGCATCCGCAGAATCCGCAGGACAATCGCTGGATTTGTTCGCATCATTGTGTTTGTCACCTCTGATTGCCTGCGCATATCCAGCCCTCGAGGTCTGAGGCTACAGAGGGGATATTGTCACGGCAAAGTCTTGGCCTAGAGGTTAAGGTTGCTACACCGTGATGTCATGCGGCCAGGTAACAAACAATATTAAATGGACCCCCCTTGAGGATCATGATCAGTACACCGAATTGTACAACCAACTCATACACATGCGATCACGCTGACCACATTTGCCACTGTACCCCTATCAGTATGATGTATTCTCTTACCTAGTCGGACTCTCGCATTCGTGTCCTTACATCCAGCTTGGTGTCTGAATCTCCAGTGCAGTCACTGAGCCCTCTCGAGCAGTAAAAATTTTCATTGGTTTGGGTTAACGGCGTGGTCTTGGTCTTTGCTAGACACACACTGTTGTGTATGGCCTCGTATGCAGGTATATTAGTAGATACTGTTGCAAACATGGATGTCAATATTGTAGAGTAGAATGAATGGAGGTTAAGATAACGTTATTGTTCCTGATCAATGGCTCATGACGAGGTGACAATTTCCAGTGGGTGTTATCTGGCCGTGGACATGGCATGTGCAGCTGTGCCGTTATACCTTGAATCTGACTCATTGTTGACTCAAAGCCATTTCAGATAAATTAATGTGACTCCTGTGTGTGGCATCATGCTGCTTGCAAATTTGGTTCCATTCAATTGGCATAGTCACACACCAGATTATTCACTCCTCTGGTGTAGTGGATCATACAGCACATTGCCACATCCAGCTTTCCATACATATCACCATACACTTTCTGAATATTTGCTATGATTAACTGAATGTATTCCAGATATGGATCTGAGTCTCTACAAATATCTCCAAGCCACGCTGCCAGATCAGGGATCAGCATCTGCCTCTCTGTCAAAACCTACTGAGTATGCCATTTGCTGTGAAAGCTTGCGGCATATTTAACTATTTTGGGATCACTCTGCATATATTGGTTCACATGGAATGGATGTTAGACCTTAACCAGTTGAGAAAGTTATTGAGATTCTTTGCTGTGTCCCTGTACTGTTCAGGATTGGTCATATCAAAGATTTTTGATTTTGTTGCATCTGGTTGAATTGATGATTTACAGTATTCCCAGTTCACATCCATCGAGTTGGCATCATGATTGCATTGTTGAGAATTCTGTTGGATGGCATTGTTGGTAATGTCTCTCGCTTGCTCCATCATCTTAAGCAAGGACTCCATTTCGAACTGAGGTGTTGGATGCAGATCGCATGCGTTAGTGGTCACACTGTCGATCAGGAAATGTACTATGTGGACACTGTTGTCCTCCTCTTCATGATCACTTTGATAGTATATTGCTTGCTGCCCAAGTAAAGAGACTGGTCTGGTGCGGGAAGAGTGTACCCAGCGATGGTGAGATCTTAGGTTTTCTGTGCTTGCATATGTACTAGATAAGCACAATTGATCTCTGGCAGCATTCTTTGGAGATAGAGAAGAGAATTACTCTTGGAATTGATGTGCAAGTGATTCGTGTTCGGTCAATGGTGGTGTGATCTTAATATCGGAGTACATCACATATATCCAAGTGAGCGAAATGTATCCGATATCCGATGAGTCAGCTGTATCATACATACATGTACGCCAACAATTGACCACTTGTCAAAGTACTACGGTTGCGCATCAGCCCGAGTGAGTATCTATGTATAATTGGGAGGTTCAATATTTAATACCTATATAGGTGCTGCAGCAGTGATCTATATTCAAGGGTGCATACCTTGCCTCGGTTTACATGTTGCTGTTACCATATCTGTAACAATGGATTTTTTTCAAATCCTACCTAATGAATTTAATACCTACTAATAATCTGTAAGTGGGAGATAAAACTAGCTGTAGTCATGTACATTTAATCTACAAACTGCAATTGAATCTAGACGATTCTTGCAGACCTACATGAAATCAACAATTCCAGGGTTCTAAAACACTTACAAACTGCAAATGGTCACTAGTGTGCAACTATGTTGCATCGAACATACAAAATGGTATAGCTTTTGGGCCAGAAACATGACTACCAAGCTAATTCAAGATGGTTCGCTAAACAATAAGAACCAAAATACACTATCCCATATACTTTTCTTTGAATCTGAATAGTAGCCATCTGAACAAGGAAAGGTTTCTCCAGAGGCATTTAACTGTTAGTATATGAACACTGTTCAAATTCTGTTGTGTTCAATCAACTTTCAAGATAGACTCTACCAGATACACAATATGAGCAACTATCGTACAGCCGGAATGATGACCTATCTGTCTCTGGATTACATACGAACATGAATTCATGTATTAAGTGGTATCTGACAACCATCGGATTTAAACAAGAAGAGGGAATATGAGCATCTTTTTGCTACTCGCATCATTGTATAGGTCCTGCAGTAACATATACCTGTCAACATCGTAGAGGGGTAGCACTCCAGTTTGCAGTAATGATATCAATTTCCCCAGATTGGATTTCTTGGGTCCTGTTTGTCTTATTTAATAAATGGTGCCATAACTAACAGTACCAAGAACAAGGGACTTGGATAAGCTACTCATTTAATCAAATCATTAAACAAAGCCCAACTACTTCAATCACATATGTTGTATGAAGTTCAAACATTGGTGGTCATGATTGTGATATCACTCTACCCATTGTGTCTGCCTCTATACACTCCATCCGATACAGGCACTGATTCTGTCACAGATTCTCCTCCTACTTAAGAGTCCTCTCTGCTTCTCTCTTGCATGTTCAATGAACTCACATCATTCAATTCAGCAACATAAGCCCATTGAACACAGCTAGTAACTCTGTGACCTTGGCTGGTTAGATTTACTCTTTGTAAATAGTATGTGACACTTTTGAAAATATATGTCAAGGTGTTTGTAAATATGAACGCTATTCATTGGGATTAGAGTGTTTAAATAAGTACTATATAGCTGCTTGTAACTTCTGTAAAACGTGTGCTGAAGAATGAGAATACACAAAAAGTCATATATTTCCTCCATAAAGGAATGTGAACACCTGAAATAGTGTAGGCCTACTGAAGTAGTCGGACCACCGCGCTGTGTCCATACAGTGATGCAAGTTGCAGCGCCGTTAACCCGTCACAATTGACCGCGGAGAGGTTAGCGCCTTTATTCAGGAGCATCCGTCCTACTGTAAAGTGGCCACGTCTCGAAGCATGGTGCAGCGGCATCCATCCATCTTTGTCGGATACGCAGACGTTGGCCCCCATGTCCAAGAGCAGCCGAACCACCTCTTCATGACCCCGCCGTGCAGAAAGGTGTAGTGGCGTCGATCCGTACCTATTAGCCGAGAGAATATCGGTGCCATTGTTCAGGAGTTGCCGTGCCACAGCCTCGTTATTCCACCTTGAAGCATGATGCAGTGGCGTCCACCCGTCGTTATCAGGCGCGCAGACTTCGGCCCCGTTATCCAGGAGCAGCTGAACCACCGCTTCGTGTCCCCGCCGTGCAGCAAGGTGCAGTGGCATTAACCCATACCGGTTGGCCGCGGAAATGTTAGCACCCTTGCTCAAGAGTAGACGAGCCACCGCCTCGTGTCCGTAGTCCGAGGCGAGGTGCAGCGACGTCAACCCGTCCTTGTCGGCAGCAGAGACGTCAGCCCCCTTATCTAAGAGCTGCAGTGCAAACGCCACTTGTCTATCATTCGAGGCATGGTCCAGTGGAATCCACTCGTCTTTGTCAATGGCGGAGAGGTCGGCGCCGTTTTGCAGGAACAAGTACATCAATGCGTTGAATCTGTCGCCCGAAGTAATAAGCGATGATTCCCGTCCGCATTCAATGGCCCAGGAGACATCGGCGCTAGTGTTCAGGAGCAGTCGTGCAGCATCCTCGTATCCAGTTACTGTTGTAAGATGCAGTGGTGTGTGCCCGAGTCTAGTTGTGGCGGAGACGTCAGCGCCCATGCTCAGGAGCATCTTGGCCACCTCATCATGTTGCTTCACCATAGCAAGATGTAACGGAGTCCACCCCAACATGTTGGCTATAGAAACGTTGGCACCTTTGGCTAGGAGCAGCATGGCCATCGCGTCATGTCCCCGGTGTAGTGCAAGGTGAAGCGGCGTCGACCCGGACAAGTCAGGCATGGAGACATCAGCACCCATTCCGAGGAGTAGTCTTGCCACCGCGTCGTGTCCACATACTGATGCAAGGTGCAGCGGCGTACACCCGCGCCTGTCGAGCGCTGAGACTTCAGCACATTTTTCTAGAAATAACCTTACCACAGCTTCTTGTCCTTCTTGGGATGCAAGGTGTAGCGGTGTTGATCTGGATTGATCGTACACGGATAAATCAGCACCATTGTCAAGGAGTAGTCTTGCCACTGCTTCATGTCCATATACTGATGCACGGTGCAGCGGTGTACGCATGAGATAGTCGAGCGCCGAGACGTCAGCGCCCTTTTCCAGGAGCATTTTTGTCACCTCCTTCAAGTTGTATCGGTTATCTGAGGCATGGTGTAACGGCGTCAACCCGTACTTATCGGCCATAAATATATTCGCACCTCTGTCCAGAAGTAGCATTGCCACAGCCTCGTGTCCGTTAATTAACGCAAGGTGTAGCGGTGTCGACTTGGACATGTCAAGTACAGAGACTTCAGCACCCTTGTCCAAGAGTAGCCTTACAACTCCCTCGTGCCCCTGTTGTGATGCATGGTGCAGCAGCGTCCTTACTTCCACACACTTGTCTACTGAGAGGTTGCCAGTAGCACCGTTGTCGAATAGATATCGTACAAGCTTCTCGTACCCAAATCGACACGCGTAGGAAAGCAGTATGTCAGTATCGATGCTCATTACGGTAGGCCGTTGCTCAAATAACCATTTGAACCTTCTACCTAGCCCAAAGATACAGGCCAAGAATAAAGGGTCGTAGGATTTTTTCTCTTTCTTGAAGGATTGGAGTTTTCGCCAGAATCCGGAGGGCAATCTGTGAGTCATAATTGTAGAGCGGTAATACTCCAACCATCTCGGATAGTTAGACTTCGAGATAAACCTTTCCCAAAGGATCACCAATAATCCAGAGTCATCGTCTTTCAGCTGCGCTTCATAGCGCGCGAAATGCCACGGCCAAAATGCTGCCGAGTAGAGCAGCATATGACGGTTTTGGTACTCTCCTCTATTAGTGGGAATCCGGTGTTCGTATGTGTCGAAATAGAGAGGTGAGCACAAAAGGGAAAGACATGTCTTTGCGATATAAGCATGACAATCGGACTCTGTGAATCCTTCCTCCGTTAACTTAGTCTCAAGATACTCCTCCACCGAGAGATGTGCAAACTGGAAAGTGTCAAGGCACTCGTCCCAGATAACCAAGTTTTGGCAAACTTTCAATATTGTGTTCATCTCTATGGGCTCTCGCGAGTAGTCTCCAGATTTACTAACCTGGGAACTGACAGCATCGAGCAGCGTCTTCGATGCTAGTGGTTCATACGAGAACAGGACCCAACGGAATGTATTTAGAGCAAGCTGGGGTGCGCACTTTCTTTGGTTGAGAATGCATTCATATATCTCGTCGTATGCTTTCGTCAGCGTATCTGGAAGGTCACTCAGGCTTGTTCTAACGTCGAATTCGGTATCCATTTGGCAGAGTAACGTAAGTTGTAATGCCGCCAGCTGGAACCTAAGCCAAATATAACCTATCAGATTCAAGAGCCCATTCTGCAGATATCTTTGACTTACATCCCTGCTGATCTTCTGCTCAGGACGTCACAGATCTCAAGTTGGAGCTTGTCGCTGACCTTGCCATGAAGCAGCTGTCCGTCAGCTACATCACGACGAACCTCAGAGTGTATGAAGTTCATGATATCATCACTATGGTCATCAGGTTGCACATCGATCCTGGGAAATGAGCTAAACTGAAGGAGAATATCGGGGTCATTCCGAGCAGTAGCAACGATTTTGACTAGATTACTCGATCTTTCGATGACCGACTTCAGTGACTTCAGCAGATATATACGAATATCTCGGCCCACTTCGTCCAATGCGTCAATGCAAATTATTGTCTGAGGATAAATGTTTGTGATTTTAATGAGCAGAGTCAGGCTTTCTTGCAGAGTAAGTTTCGAAGACGTTTGGCCGCATTTTTCACGTTCCCTATATATTTCGACGGCTGGTTTTAAGATCCCCATGGTACCGGTTTGTGTGACTAGTTGTTGGATAAGCGCATTCAGTATGTTAACGGGGTCGCGGCGATTCTGCTCTGCTCGGTTGCAATAGAAATATGCCACATTCTTGGTAGTGTCATGTTCCGCGGTCAAAGTATCAATGACTTTTGAACTATGCTATATTGTCAGAAAATCACCACCGTTCCGGGCGCTGTAAAAATCTCACGCCATGTACGTTTTTCCTGCTCCAGCTGTCAATATTAAACCAAGGTCAGCATGCAAATATGACAATGTGTTTGAACCGTTGATAAGAGTCAGGTCACTTACGAATACCTCGTAATAGCAACATCTTTGATTCTGTTGAAGCCTGCCAGTCCTTGTACTCCTTTCTTGCAAGAAGCCACTCTCCGGTTCCGTGCAGACGCTGCTCGCTGATGCGCTTGTGATGGCTGTAGTAAGGGATAGAGGATATCCATTCCAGAATTTCGGTCCTATTTGAAACTGTTGCGGTACAGTTACTGATTAGTTCCTAGGACTTAAGGACACAGTATCATACCCTCGAGCATGTGATTAATAATCGTGAGTCGATTCCCAAGCTCTGCTGATGTCGCGCGCAACTCGTCTATATATGTGCGTACAACTACGTCGTCTGCACAAAACCAATTAATTGCTGGAGTAGGAAATTGAAACGATGGACATACATTGCGCTCCAAGAGCATTAGCGTCGTGTTCAACCCTTACTTCACAGGTGTCAATATTTCCGAGCAACTGGGAAAGCTCCTCTACGATAAAGACCCCCTTCATTGCATTATCTTACGGAGGATTAGTTTTTAGACTCCACCTGAAGTAAGAGCTCACCTCTGGATGCCTGGATGGCGTTCGCTAGGTACTTCAGTATTGCGACGTAGAGTTGCAATATCGTCTTCGCGAGATTTTTCGATGCATTGATATTCCTAAGGTAGACGGACTCATATATAGCACATCGGTCTATAAGATTGCTCGTTTTCTCTAGCCCAATAAGAACCGCGTCTACCATGCTTTGCTTATTCATGCAGACCTGCAGAACAAACCTAAACGCCGCCCAGGGCAATGCAGCATGTCCGGGATCGTATTGAATGGCGATATCGCCGACTTGTTTGAACTTATCCACCCACTGCACAATTTTCATGGCGACATCACGTAGTACAATATTTTTGCCCCTCCATGTAATAGTCCAAGAGCTGTCATTCTTGGAAGCCACGGCGTGCTTTAGTTCCTTTTGAATTTCCTCTAACATTGGCATGACATCCTGTTTATCGGTAGATGAATGAAACGGTGCAAGTGTCGCACTTTCCGAAGAGGACATCTGGTTGAATGCCTTGACCCATAGAGATTGAGGTTCGATAACATTAGAATTAATTGGCGAGGAGGCGGCTGGTTCTTCGTTCCCACTATCGTTCAGCTCAGCTTTGTATGCTTCAGCCATAGCAGGCGGCGCTATGTGGTGTTCTGATGGGGACGTATGCGAGCTGCCTGTTTTAGGATCAGCGCCCTGTAGGCTGGTTTGAACCAAAGTGCTAGAAGCGCCTGAAGTTGAAACTTGGGATGACGTCTCGCAGCCATTTGCCCCTGGGTTACTCGGCCGAAACGGAAGATAGCGGAACAGCTTATCCCGCTTTCTAGTCTTCTCCATAGTGAAGGTTCGCGAGGGGTCGAGTTATTTGGCTTTGCTGTTCGAGGCGAGCGGTTGGAATCTCCTTGAATTGTCGCTTACCCCGCCTTCTGTAGGTGAGGGGTTTTGAGGATAAACGGTAAGCGCTTATTGGCCAGCACAGCTTGCTGATGCCTTGTAGATCGTGCACGTGTCTGGGGGTGATACAAGTGATATTGAGGTTCAGTAGTATGAAGTGCATAATAAATGTGGTGCAATTACAACCTGGAAACGGATCTGATCATTTATTATGATTTTGGAAGATCGTGTACGTGCGTGAAGGAGATTTTATCGTTCTCTGTCGAGTTACCGCATTCTCAGTGCTTCTTCATCTTAGCGAGCTTGACATGGATCTGAGTTCGTCAAAACTTCTAGCCAACAAGGTGTTTAGGCGCGTTTCTACTAAAGATACATCTTAGCGGTTATGCACCTGGTCTTAGACCTGGGTGGTGGGGTGAAAAATTGAGAAAGCAGCTACCAGAACTCACACATTTACTAATCATTTTATGTGATGAATGTAGATAATTCTTTCCCCATATGTCCATTGATGGAAGAAGAGAAGAGCTAGATGACTTACAAGGTGGCAAGATATGACTCCTGGACAATTACCCCACAAACTCAAAATAGTCTCTAAATGCATACAAAGAAGAGCAATGGTATACCACAGAGTCACATGAGATGAAGTTCTGTTGCAAGATGTGAATTAAGCATCAGCATATATTAGAGAACACTATAGGCTAATATCTAAATACATTGAAGTAAAACACATGCCCTCCACAATAACAGAGCCAATGTTGAAGTCATTTCAGATAGTTTAGTCCAGCAATTTCACTAACAATTCATGATGTTCAAATGAAATAGAAAAAGTTTATCCTGTAGGATACAGGAAATAGAGAACTGTACACTTATTACCTGGATTATAACTAGTTTTAGGCCCTGGCAAGCCATCCTTACACTCTCACAAGAATCCCGCCCCCCATCCACATCAACATCCTTCAGTCAGTCCAGTGAACTGGGGGATTTTCAACATACATGAACATGATCTATTGGAGGCAATTGTAAGTTGTATATGATATCACTTTCTGCGTCTTAGTGCCCCTTTAGAATTCTTTATCCAATCATGCAACCACACTGCCAAACTACATATCACAATGTAACATTGTCCTATGAATGAGATCAAAATCGAACCAACCACACCAGTTATTGTCACACACCTTGGCGATATGCAATAAGAATATGTATAGCAATAACTAAGTGGAAATTTGATAATTCTAAATGGACATTTCCACTTACAAAGCCACATTCCCAGCTACTTTTCCATATGAAAGTCTTCTGCAATTTACCCCTGGCTTTAGCCCTGGGAATGGGGAAATAAGTAACGAAGCATTACAATTTTCAAAGTGGACATTCGCCCAGTTCAATATGACAGCTCTGGTATAGATGTTATGGTCCTACCTCTGAGGCTCCACTCTTAGGTAAATTGCGAATGGAATCAGCGTGATATAATAATATTCTAGAATTCTGAATGTGTCACCAGCTTCAAGACTGAAAAAACTTTTGTAACTGGATGGTGAACACCAACACATTTAAATGGCTATAATCATAGAATATGAGTAGATACAGTTGTGAACATGGCCATGATTGTACAGAGGTATGTTGGTAGTCAAGATAAGATTGTCTCAAAAAATCTAATGTTCATGGCAAGCTGACTATACAAAGCTGGTGTTACCTGGATCTGCCCATGTTAAATACAGCCTGACTATTACATCATCACACTCATTACGTGTAGACCTGCTGGTATGTATACACAAGTAGCAGAATCAGTACAAGAGTAGGCAAGAAAACAATACAATCATACAACCATTCAATAGATACAAACAAACAAGTTGTAAGTCTTACCTGTAATCAGTTGAAATTGCAGTAATCTTTCTTTTCATCAAGCCAACAGGGAACCTCCAGCACCATTTCATATATCTGGATAGGTGGTATATACCCATGCTGATCCGAATGATACTGACTTGAGAAAGAAAGAAGCCCTGAAAGAAACAGACAAGAATTAAATGGTAGACAAGAACATTCATAGTTATACTGAGTTACATATGTTCTATAGCTGACCATCTTACATCGCCTTGTGAAATTCTTCACTTGTAGTCTATTCGACATGCAGATTATGATTCAAATTACACACAGCAATCATGCTGACATTCCCAAATGTAGCAAGATGAATGTAATATCACTCCGGTACGAACTGAAGCTTCTTCCAGTTGATTACCATTGCTGCTGGTACAGCTGTCAGCCATTTGATTAGAATAGATAACTGGTTAGTATTTAGGTAACTGGTTATACTTACCATATCTGAACTTGTTCTGGGTGCCAACATGTTGCTCAGTTGAGAGAAGAAATGATTAATATCTGCCCACTCAGAACTCACGATTTGATATCTTCCTTTCAAGTCAGGAATGGTGATTGTTGCCTTTATAATACTCTGTGTCAGAAAAAGGGTACACTTGCAAAATGCCATGGTCAAAACATATCTGTTTACTGAAGAAGCAATAATTGGATCAGGGCATGGGTACCTTTAGTCAGTCCAGTAGGCAGATGTATGATAATTGTTTAATTCGGTTTCAATGGTGAAACAAAGTGATGGTAGATGTAGCTGTATACACGAAAGTATCACTACAGGACTCAGTCATCTGACGAGCATACTGGATAGAGTTGCAGACACCTGGACCTGCGTTACATGGCACTATTATACTCATATCCGACATACCAAACAGGTCTCAAAAGACCTAACAACGAGACTTTAGATTTTTCAAAATCGAGATTCATGGGTAGGAATGGTGGAATGCCATGTAAGAATCTATATGTCATCAAACGCACAACCAGGAGATCTCGTACAGTCATCTGTGCCCTATATTCCACATCATGATAACAGCTTGAGGTTTCCTTACCATCTTTCACTAAAGTTATTAATAAGCTGAAACAACCATAGCTGGTGATGAGGACCTGATCTGGTAGCAGTCCGAATCACTGAAGGAGTCTGGGCACCATTATGATGATGGTTACACCATGATCAATATATTCTGGAAATGATCACGTCCGTTCCTGCAGATCCCGAATATAGAATTTATTCACTCTCTACCAGATAGTAGATTATGATGTTCCACATAGATAATGTCTTTCCATGCATGCTGGGGAAGACTGCAAAAGCACTTTTAATCTCATCATGATTCTGTGTGGTTGTATTTTGCCAAAACTTGCCATTGCAGACCACGTTCCAATTGATTCAAGTATCTTTTGATTTAGATCAACTGTCTAGAGCCTAGCTAGTTATATAAAGAGATCTACTTGATTCTTCATTAGTTATTATCGAAGGATCGCAAGATTCGTTCTGGATTCATGCCTGGGCCCAGTGGTAGATGCTTTGTCCCATCCCAGAAAGTCGCCTAATGGCATTTCATGGAACTGTATGCCACATGACAGCTGTTGAATCATCCATTGTACGCTCGTTCTCTTCCACTCCAGCAGACTGCCTGATATATCCAAGGTGCACCGTAATGGCACAGCTGTATGTAATGTGTTCAGGGCTAGGTAGGAATTGCTTTATATAGTTGACCTGCCAAGAGGCTTAGATCTCGAGCCATAATCCCACCTGTATACACTCTCCGTTATTGACATTTACATTTGCAGTGGTATCCACAGTTATACCCTCATAAGAGGTCGTGCATGTGTATATATTACTACATGCGGGTGTTCGGTCATAGTCATTGATGTTGCTATTAAGCCTCACTTTGTCCGGCTTCACTCTGTTTGACAAGGTGGGAACGATGTACAATGTGACTACCATCTATGGTACAGTATACTTTGTCATTCCGGGTGCTACTCATTTGGAATTCATTCAGATACCTTCATTGTGGCTGCTGAAGGCCTACAGGTTAGCAATCTGGCGGTGTCCATGGGGGCTGCAGTGGAAACAAATAGGTCATTCAATGACTCGAAGCTGAGCTTGTCCATGGGAACACATTGTGTGACTGGCAATTTCAAATATTCTCCGAGTGCTGATGATTCCATATTCCTGCGAACATCATACTGTTTGTATTGCGTACATCCAGCTCTGTCCCAATTTATGCTCGGTGGGGTTGCATCGAGTTTTACTGATTTGTTTGATGATTACAGAGCCTTAAAGATAACATGCACTGCCAGGTGCAGAAGGTAGTTGCGATTACCATTTCTCATCTTCAACTAATGGGAGAATAGTTTGGAGTCTGCCAAGTATGGATGAACCACATCTCTTGCTCAGTAGCGCGCGAAGATTGGTGGACCTTGGCGGCACATTATCGACTTACATCCGATTGCTCATTCCTAGAATGGACAATGGCTATGATATAGCTGTCAAAATTGGTGCCCCCTTATGGAATGAGGTTGTATTTGCAATCAATATTCGCTTGTAGAAAGCTGTGATATAAATCCAACCATCCCATTCCACAGCTGTAGCAACCACAGCCGACACCAGTGGAGATCTTGGATTGTATAGGATTGATAGGTGTATGGCCGTATAGGGGTATATGGCCTTCTAGGTGAGAATCTTGGATGATAAGGTTGCACACATGGATGTGGCAATATAATACAGTAGTGGATAGGTAAGATTATAGCTGGCGATGTCAGAGGTATCGCAAGTTGTCTATATAAGGTTGATGTTACCTGGGCCTGGTCATAAGTCGTGCCATCCGAGAGAACCTAATCATGACTGCCATTACATCATTCCCCCTGTTAGTCGCAGACCCCCTTGGCTGCCACATACATGTATGAACAAGAGCGAGCCAAGATGAAAAATACACCCAAACATGTACACCTCCTTACGACCTTGATAAGTTCCAAAACTGATCAGTGCGATAGAAGCAGCCTCATGGTGGATTCAGTTCATGTGGACACGCCACAGCCAGAGGTTGATGGTAATGACCTGCTCTGAAGCAATTTTCACCGGCCCAAGATCAATACGACAGAAAGACACAGTTAAACCTCTTAGATTATGTCCAATCCCACACATCGAAGTCTAATCATCATCAAGGCTTCCTAACATGGGCATATTGAAACTCTTTGATCAATGCCATTGTGTTCGATGGATTCTCGGTTGGTTCCAACCAAGTACTTTCATTCTGATTGATCACCATCTTCATGGAGTACTGTCCTGTCTGTTGGTGATTCAACCACATTGGTGGTCTTGCTGTTCGGAAGTTGCAGGTTGAACGCCAGACTTTATCTGCAACCTCAAAGAGAATCTCCGTGCTGCCAAACGATATTGTCTGGCAGGCTAGAGCCTCCTTCAAGTTCGTATGGAGAGTTTCGACAGGGACCTGGCAGCAAGCCATGAAGATGTCTGCTCGGTTTCCAATTTCAAGCTACATAGTTACTTCAGCGCTGTGAACTTCATTACCTGGTGGTACTGAAAATTTGCCCGGAATGGTGTCATTCTCAGAGATGTGTGTACCGCGTTATGGTCATCAAATTCAGCTGGTACCAATAGTTCAATCAAATTGGGCTGCTTGTGGATGCAGAAAGCCCGGAGATGATGCTCAATCATCCGGTGTCTACACTGCATCTGCCCAGCTGTCTGTGGATTGAAGTATGTCGAGAGCGAATGATCAATACTCAAGTGACAACATATCCTGGTCCAGAATCGGCTTAGCGACAGGGTTCCACTATCTGTAACATGGTTTCGGGGATGCGGTGCATGCCAACTACGTGTTGAATAGAGAGCCTGGCAATTGCCGCCGAGTCGATATCGTTCAGGAATAGTAAGTAGATTACTATGTTTGTCAGTTGGTCCATCATCGTGAGAATGCACGTGTAGCTGGATGATGTTGACTCCGGCAAGTCAGTGACCAAGCCCATCCTGATGCCCTCCAATGGCTGTGATGGTGTTTGGAAGTGCGTATTCGTCCAGGGCCTGGAGTGCTGAGGTGCATTGATTTGGTGGCATACATTCCCGACGCTGACATACGTACATTCATGGTAGTCCATTCCTGGCCGGTAGAAATCCCAACAAACCAACTCAGCAGTCCCAAAAGCTCCAGAATGATTGGACTCAGGGTTGTCATGGAATGAACCTGATACTTATAAGTGTAGAGAATTAAGCAGCGTAACATATATCCTCCAGTCGTTTATCAAGCCCCCGCAATGATTTTTCATGGACCTAACTGCATCACAATCTCTGCACGGTCCACTACTGGTCATTCGACAAACATCGCTGAGACTTCGACAGGGAAGCAGTCCAATGCCTGAGCCGCGACAATTGCTGGAATGAAATCATCTGATGGTTTCACTCCGGCAGTTGCCAATAGTCGCACCGTAGGCTTGTCGTAGATGATATCATAATTGTGCTGTCTACAGGGGCCATTGTGAGAATTCATACTTTGTACCCAGAGTTCAATTACAATGTCATAAGGGGTAAAAATTGTCGAACGACTGCCTTGTGTTCTGGGGAGTACCCGGCAGGAGTCGAAGAGTTCAACATTGTTGCGGTTGTACCGAATTATGACCCTGTTAATGGCAGCTCCTAGGGAATGCCACCGCCGTCTTATTGTGTCCACAATGGCCAATAGTGTTCCATCATAAATGTATTGGGTTCAGCTGGAGAGAATGGCCCGGAGTAGAAATTGACCGGCTGGAGAACTCAGAATGAGAGTACTGGTTAAGGATGTCAGCAATCGGGAATCAACACGAGTCCTCGTGGAGAATGAACGGCTTCGCCAGATCACAATGCTGAATGATCAGTGGATCTGTGCAGGACCTATTTAGTTTTTGGAACATAAGTTTGGCTTCCCAAGTCCATTCGCACTTGGCTGTGCCATCTGCTGTGTGTCAGCTAGATGTCTGTGATCTCTGTAGCAACTGCAGCAGGGGAAGGGTCACCTTGCTATATTGTTGGATGGATCTTTGGAAGATATTCATGAACCCTAGAAGGAGCTGGACATCTCTATCTGACCTTGGCATTGGCTAGTGCTGGATTGGGGAGATCTGGTCTGATTCCAGGCTGACTCCTTCGGGAGTCATAACAAATCTTAGCATTTGGACTTTGGAAACCAGCATTTGGCATGACTCAGCTTTTGAATAGAGGCCTAATTGCTTGAGTCACTGTGGCACTTGGCACACACGATTCTGATGCTCCGTCTCATTTGCTGAATTGATAAGTATGTTACCAAGCTAGCATACCGCTGAGTCGCAACTGTATGGACTCAGGCAACCATTGATTCAACACTGGCATGGGGCTAGTGTGTGTGTCAGACCGCGTGGCATGACCCGGTTTCCTAATGGCCTCTAGGTCATTTGAAAGGCTATCTTGATTTCATCACCTACCTCGATCCGGACGAGGTTGTAAGCAAAGCCAAGGTACAGTTTCAAGATGATCCTGGCCTTGCGCATACAGTCAAGCATAATTGAGATTAATCCAAATGCATACCAATTGGTCATTGGCACCAGATTGAAGGCGCGATAATAATCAGAAAGTTTCAACGCTTGATTTGTCTTCTTTGCAAAGATTAATTGCTCCCCCACCGGGGATGAACATTGCTGACAAAATACCTTTCCTAGGTCTGCTTCAATGAAAGCCTTTAACATCCAATTTTAGCAGCGGTTGCATATCCGCGGTTTGGTTCCAGGTCTGGGTGGGAACCAACTGGAATTGTTCCACCGGGTTTTGTCCCATCAAACAAACAAGCCGCACCAAACCCGTCATTATCTGGTTTGTTCCACAATTGTGCCAACTCAAAACTTTGGCTCAAATTAAGTATTAGAGTTCTGATCGTATCAGAATATGATATATACATAAATGATGCAGTTTGCCATGCGCATTCACCTCCAAATATCCCCGTTGCGATCCTATCGATCTTCTTTCAGTCGCCATGAAATAACGCCGAATATTGGATGTTTGTCTCAGTGAGTCAACGAATATAGATTGGATCGCAGAGTGGAGAATAAGTGGTGAAAGAGCATCCAACGCTGCATCTTTCACTGATATATCATATTATGGTACGATCAGAACTCAACTATGTAATTGCAGTCAAAGTTCTGAGTTCTTGAAAATGAGTCTCTGCTGTATATAGAATCAGGCCAAAAACTGTGGGTTTATGTCTGATCCGGGTAACAACATCACCAAGCCAAAGCGGGAGGGGTTTTTGAACGGGTCTGGAACCGAACAGAACTGTTTTTCCATTACACATAGTGTCTGAAACGGTTCCAAACTGCTAGAACGGTTCCGGGTTAGGGTTGGAACCGGAACCGAACCGAGGCAACGGTTCTTACCACACGAAAACCCGGACCGTTGCAATTGGGCCGGTTTTACCGCCAAAAACCTGGCTTTTCAACTTCACAATTGTGGCTCCAATTAAGTATTTGAGTTTTAATCGTATCACAACATGATCAATACGTAGATTGTGCAGTTTTTGTCGCTGTTTCACCTCCCACTTTCAGATTTGCGATACAACAAGTATTCGTTGGGTCGCGATAGAAAACCCGCGAAATTCACTTGAAGTCTGCCCTTATTTAACAACCACTCAACGAATATCAGTCGGATTGCACATTCGAATTCCGGAGGCGAAAGCGCGGCTAAACCTGACCAATCTACGTATTGACCAAGTTATGATGCGATCAGAACTCAAATCCTTGATTGGAGCCAAAGCTGTAGGAACCGTATAGTTGGAACTGCGGTCCGGTCCCAACTCGGCCAAAAACCCACGGTTCTGTGTCTGGTCCGGGTGACAATCCCGCCAAGATACAGCAGGTCGGGTTCCTTGGCGGTTTCTAGCCCGGACCGGGGCCTCGGTTCCAGTTCCGACCCGGACCGAAGCCGTGTAACCCGGAACTGTTGCTAACACTAATTACAAACCCGGACCGCTGGCAGATTACCCTGACCCATTGCTAACACTATTAACTGCCAACAGTCGAACTCCATTAGATTCTAAATCTACCACCTTGTCAAGAAAAGTCCAGGCTCTATCTCAATTGGTTTGTCGGTTGACCAATGCGGCAAGAGTCTCCCCGGCTTAGGCTTGCTGAAACCTCCACGAATTCTCCATATATGGCAGAGATATGTCCTCAATTATCCGCTGGCACTATTGGTGTCATTGTGCCGGCTCCATCTTCCAACGTTAGTTCTCAATTCATACTAGATATGGAGTTGTAAAGTGGAATACTCAGGAACCCAGATGTAAAACTGTTCATTTAGTTTGGGCCACATAGCCCATCCTGTACTTCCTTTGTGTCTAGGTGTGCCAGTAGCAGTTACCGAAGGTTCCCATGTGGACCCTCCTTTGCTCTAACTCCAGCCGCCGCGTCCTGTTTACCTGTTCACCGCCTGAGACCTATCTCACTCACCAACTGTGATGCCTTCAACAGCCGGTTCCAGTAGCCCTGTACAATCTGTACCTATTAGGAAGAATGCCCCGATGACCAGGTCGCTGGCCAGTTGCTCATCAATGCCAGTTGCTCCGAGTACCTGAATATATCACAGATTACTGCATTCTTCAGAACTCCCCCTCTGTAGCCACAGTTCCTGTCCCATTCCCAGGGCACTCATCATGGTGTACCCGGTCCACTGACATTACATCTGCTCCCCTTGAGGAGCGCAGAAGCAAAATTCAACCGCGTTGACAGTCTACATCAGGATTCCTTGCCCGCAACTAAGGCAATCCCAAAACCTAGTCGTAACCAGAATTGGCGCACCTAGCACCTCCAATCCTTGATGCAGTAATCTGGTCTCCATATACTTAACGGTGGGCACTGTATTTCAACTTTGAGTCATTTGTGCCATTATTTGCCCATTGAGGCTGACAGTCGTGACCTAAGTCCGTATGCCCACCAGACCAAGTCATTTTCGTAGACTGTGTGGCACATTGATGCTTCTCGCATCCCAAACGATGATAGCTCACACCTGTTGCATATCCCTCCTTCCGTCTCTGACAAAGAGCTTGAGAATATAATTGGATGTGTCCAATCTGGACTTTCCGCATAAGTAGTAACTGGACTGGAGACCATTTGGGCTCTCCAACAACAACCTTGACCTCAAAGTGACCCAATGCGGTACTATGCTGTCCATAGTTGCCATTAGAGCCTGCATTGCCACCATCTCCAAACTCATTTCCCGCTCTTTGACCCTCTTCCAACTGGCCAAATGCCGAGAGAACCCTGTGTGTTTTTCCGCGGATGATTATTCCAAGATTTCAGTTGTTTAGCTTGGTATCGTCCGTTGCTGCTCCGTGCTTGTGCCTGGTGCTGCTGTAGAGGTGGGATACAATGTCGTGTGTAGTCAAGGAAGAAGCCTGCCTTGAGGTTCTGACATCTGCTTCATAATCGTTTGCAGGTAGAATCTCGGTCTTCGATGATCCCAGTTGAGACCAAATTTGGTAACAGCAATCCTGACAATTGTGCTCAGCTGCGCCAGTGCCACTGTGTGTTTCATCCTGATGGGCCAGGTTTACCTCCGGTTGGGTCGTCTGGGTTCGGAGATGGATGTCGTGGGGTTTTGATTGCCACATTTGCAAGGCAAGGCTGCAGGCTGTGTGTACTGCTGTTGATGCTGGTGCTGATGTTTGTACCGCTGTGGCTTCTGGATTTCGACATGTGGAAGGTCCGAGGGCACGCCGTTATGGGAGAGTTCGTCCGTCGTGTCATCACTGCAGCAGGCATGTGCCATTAGTCCAAGTTCGCTCTTCAGATAGTCGCAGAGGCCTGCGTAAGCAATATCATAGAGATCATCTTCATTCTTCTGTAGATTCCACCCACCCTGTCTCCAATTACCTTTCAAACAATTCCCATAGGGTCTGATTGATTCCTGTGGACATTGAATGTATTCCTGCATTAGCATGATCACTGCCACGTGACATCAGTCCTTGTCCCCACAACCATTTGGCATCTCCTGTGAAATGAGGTCGCAGTCCGTTAGGAATGGGGCAGATTCCCCCGATATGTCGCCAGGCCATGCCACAGGGTCTCTCGTTGCCGTCTGTCTGAGTGCCATGGTTTGGTGATTGCTCCTGGCATCCAGAAGAGAGATCCTGAATGCAATGTGACTGGATCAACCTGATGCAAATCGGTTGCCACGACAGTTGTAATTTTAGCATAACATGTCCACAAATATGGCCTGTAAATATGCAACACTGCAGCACCGTGAGGGGGCTATCATGATGTACAGTTTTTGTCATAGGGCTGCGGCAGTGAGTTTGGCGTGTGTAAGGCATTCGGCAGCCCGCTGATCTCGTATGGCAGCCAGCTTGACTGATTTGGCCTCGATTCTCACCTGTGCGAATCTCTGTTCGGCTTTCCACTGTACTTGATGTTGGAGTAGCATTTCATTCATCAACCGGTTTTGAGTCACCACAGCAAGAAGATACTCATTAGCAACCTTGTACATGAGACTACTAATTTCGGTGTCGACCTGGCTATTGTCATCTCCTTGAGCTCAAAGTTCATTGTCCAGGTCATCATTGAGGTCAGCACCATAATCAATCTCAGCCTCAGGTAAGACCAATGAAGTAGTGTGTTCAGGTATTGATGCCACTGCTTTCTATGTATCATCACCCTCTTGGATGACGGTGATGGGCAATAGAGTTCAGGTGAACTTCTCCGGATACATATCCTTGGATAGAACACAATACTTTGGCGGCAATCGGTCAAACTTGGTAAATTGTGAAATCCCGTGAGTGCAATTCAACGAATGCTTGGACAGCATTAAATGTATATGGCCGTATTTCCATATCTGGCCTGGAATAAGAGCATCTGGGAAGATCTGGTTGCACTTGTGGATATGGGAATATAACTGAGAAGAGGATAAGTATGACTCTCACTGGCGATCTCCGAGATATTGTGAGTCGTCTATATCCAGTTGCAGTTACCCGGCCCTGCACAGGGCTCTTCCCATCAGCGAGAACTTAATCGTGACTCCCAGTGTAGTTGTCTTGTACATGTCGTGCTATGAACATCGGTTGAGTGCTGGAACCATCTGCGAATGTTGCACTATCCATCTGGTGTGATGTTTCAAGGGAGATTGGAATGTATTGAATTCTTCCTCGTGGTCTCCTTACTATCGTCATCGCGTACTATGACCATGACATCATTGGCACACATTTCTCACTGCGGATTGGCAGGCTGTACCCACTCTTGCAGCTTCATGATGGCCCCAACATCCTTGCTCTCCTCTTGATCAGGAGAATTGCTATCGCACACTCTTGTTTTGATCATAAATGCTGGTAACACCAACTCATATGCATTGGAACTAGAGCTAATATAGCACATTGATGTTTGACGAGACCCCATGGTTGCACACATATCCATCATGTGCAATGGAAGTTCTCAGAATTTCTTTGAACCCATTCAAGGGTAATTGATGGTTCATTTTCTATTTTGTGCTCATTGGGATGCTATGACTGGTAGAAACTGTGGAACCAGTTTACAAACGTAATGAATATGGTATAGGAAACATTATATGTAACATCAGTGAGGGTATTCCCTACTCCAACATGATAGAGATATGGAAGATGGTATTGTACACAGTTGAACATTGTGCATGAGGGGACGAAGGAGACAGGTTGCATGTTCAAGTGCCATGAAAGATCTATGTGTGATGGTTGTGAGTATATAAGTGCAGTTACCCGGCATTTGACTCATCTCATGCCTGCACCAAAAACTGATCATTATATTGATACAACCCATCTCAAAGTGATGATTGGAGACAGTGTGGTCCACTTCCAGTGTACCAAGTTATATATGATACAGCAAATACTTCACTTTGGATATTGCAGATATCCGGAGTTATATAATACATCACAATTGAACGTGTGTACCTCGGTGGTAATTGGTTTCACCTGGCCCAGGATCTGTCAAATGCAGCTTTACCTTAAAATACTGAAATTCCATTCCTGTGTCTGCTTTGTTAGAAGAGGGTGTCCTGTTGACATACTGGCAACTAGCCTTGTTGTGGTTAGTTGCCTTGGCATAACCATATCATTACTGCCACAGCTTCCCCCCCTTTCTATACACTCTACATTTGAACATCTGCTCCACTCTGCTATCCCTGTCTGTTGTGGTATGCTCAACTACTTGAGATTCCCCTGCGAATATTTGAGGGTATCTTCCATTCATGTATATCAACCCAGTCCAGTGGCTGCTGCTCCAACCTGCACAGTTAGACACAATGGAATGTGTATTGTCGTCCAAGTGGTACAGATAGTATATTCAGTATCCGGGTGGAAGTCCTTACTCAGTTAGCATCTGGGTTCAGGTTGCTGATGTATTCTAACTTTCCATCAATCGCTGGTAACTCATACAATCTCAATCTCCAGTGCAGGGCAACTTGGAATTATCAATTCCTTATTACTGGCCCCACCTACCTGCAAATGGGAGGCTGTTGGTGGGTCAACTGACAATCAGAGAAAATGGAGGCTGACTGAGAAAGGGGGAATATAACAATTGAAAAGACACCTGGAGAGCGGTAGAGGTAATGGTGAACTAATATTCTTTGAATGTTGACAAAATCATTAAGATGATAGACATAAACTTTTGTTTAAGTTTTTCTAGTTGTTGGTCACTGTGTGGCTCCTCACTTTCAGGTATCCTATCCTCATACTACCTTCCAACTTCCTTCATCGCAGAACGTCACAGATATCACAGATTTCCCTACAATACAGTACATGGTGGGTTGGAGGGTTGATGGTAGGCTAATTGTCGAGATAATAATGGCTTCAACTGTGGCCAATCCGTAACTGTTCGATAACCCCTCAGTCACCATTCCTAATGAAGCTTGACATATGACAGACCACACTTCGACATCCAGATCAGTACAACATACAGCTCAAGTCCGGATGCCATTGGTGATATATATCATGACCATCAAGAACGACACTTAATAATCAACTAGTTGCATCTAGCTTTGTGTCCTTGGAAATCGGGAGGTGACGTTCAGAATGAGTAGTAAAGTCCATGACTAACGATAGACTGCATCGGCATGTCATGACAAGTCACATATTGAATTCAATTTTCCGAATTAGCAAACTTGAAGATGACATTTGTGTAAACTCGAATAGTCAGATGGAACAATATAGTTGATGGTCCTTCAGATGACGACCGAGTATATCTAGACCTGCGCTACGTGGTGAGGCTGGAGACACTGCAATGTAGATATTGAGTAAGCTTTGCGATTGTACTGGATATGAAGATGATGTGTACAAAGCAATGTACTTTGAAGCATTGATAAAAGGCACCACCGGGTCAGTTGTAATCATTGTACATGTTGATGGAGATATTTTGAATGTAGAAATGCTAATGCAACTAGCAATCAACATCAATGTGAGGGAGTCCACCCGGTAGCGGTGAGTCTAGCGGCCTGAATGCTATCGGAGATATCGCTGTACATCATTCGGGTATTGGGACTTGATGTCGACATTTGGTCTGCTGGTGAGCAGGCTACAGATGGTGGATCCAAACTGAAGTGCATTCAAGAAATGTCTGATTGAGAAATAAATCACAATCACACTCTGCATGGCACAAATCACCTTGCATAGTCATTGGCTACACAACCTTGCATGATTACCAGCAACAAAAACACATGTAAGATGCACACTATACCTGTAGGGTTACCAGCAGAGTGACATAATCTCAACAGCAACAGAAGCTATATCGAACGAGAATGTAGCACAGTGATATAAACTCATGTGAGAAAGATTTTTTCACGTAGAATTCCTGGTGCTATGCAAATGTATTGTCATGTAGTAATGATTTCACTGTATTCTTTACAATGTTGTGTATACAGTACAGTGATTTTAAGCCAAATTCATCAAATGGTGGGGAGGGTTTGTGATACTTATCTGATCAGTTGGATTGGGTATAAGCTTATCTGGGATGAAAGAGAAGAGGTGTGTGGTACCCAAATGGCCAGCCCAACAGTCTAACTGGCAGGCTGTTACGGTTTTGTTTAGATCGCACTAATAAATGCAACATTTTTTCAATCGATGTTCAGCCGCCTATCGAAGTTTCCCTTTCTGTCCTTGTCTTATCCTGACATTCAACCTCCTGAGCGTTTCAAGACCTACTGAAATCAATTCTCTCCCAGGAAGTTATCATATTCCTTTGTAAATAAATGATGCCGCTTTGGCAGACAAATACTCTTTGGAAAATTGTTCGAAGAGCAGCAGATGGGTACTAAATTATCGATGAATCTCGCAGCCGATACCGCATCACACAGCACACAAGAAAACCCAGTTCACTATATGAGTTGAATGGTGGGCGTATAAATCAAACAGCAAAGTCCTGATGGTTTCAATGACCTGCTGGTGTGTGTATTCGGACTGTGTTAATCTCGAACTAGGCATAGACAGTTTGGTCCCGGGTATGATGAAGGGAAGTAATTGTGTACAGTCTATAGACAGAATTGTTAATATTATTTTATGATTGTCTTCTGTGCTTCTGTGTTGACTGTGGATTGCTTCTTGAGCTTGTCCGTGTCATTGCAGAACCAATACTGTCGCTTGAAAGCTAACTCTTGGGTGTTGTGCTACCACATTCTAGTTACTATGATTACAATGCTCATGAAAGCATTATCGCGGACGTGCCTTAATGCGCCCGGTGAGAGCATGCCACGCAACCCTCAGGTTTTCGTGTTCATGCAACATGGTTTGAAACCAATACCCTCCTGATGACAATCAGGCCATCCATCGCAACATATCATGTCACACATCCTATTGGACAAACTTGAACATAGACATCTTCCAATGGTGTGACTCCGTAGTTGGATCATCCAGCTATCATCGGCTGGATGCTTATCGCTATTCAATGCCTCAGATTGAGACAATGAATATCAACACCATATATGTAATAGGTGACCAACTGATACTATGCGAACGTGGAACAGCACTCATCAGCTCATATTGCCACGAGTCCTATCCATGCAATCCATTCGATTTCAATCGAATGAGATGTGTTACTTCTGGCACATGCGAAGGTCATTATTCCCTCTGGTATGTCATGCTAAGGCCGAGACAAATCTGCTACCGGCACATTGTCCGATTGATTCCTTGCATGTTACAAGCAGGATCGAAGAGTCCCTTCAATCGCATATTGATAATCAGCTACCGCACATGCTCGTCCATGCCTGTCCCGCGGAGTTTCCTGAAATGCATATGATTGAGACTATCAGCACTGCTAATGCTCACCCATTCCAGTAAGGCGTAATAGTTGCGTCAGCTTTAATGAATGCGCAAAACAGACAGGTTTATTTAATTGACCTGTGACCTGTATGAACTGCTGCTGAACAGCATACAGCTGGCCAACTTGCGATATCAGAAATATGGGTATGATAATGCAGATTTTGTATTTGACACATATCGACAAGTACCATTATCACTGTTAGTGGTAAACACCTAACATCACCGCCTTCTCTAAAACCGGTGACCACAATGGTGCTGCGTCATCACAAGTAAACAAACCAAAAGATTCCACCCAACACTCGAAAGTAAAAACAACATCCTGCAAAACATTCTCACTTTTTAAAATCATAAAATCAAAAAAGAAAAAGAATGTTCATTTTTTTCCAAATGGTCTACTATTTTGCGTATTCCGTTTCAAATGTTCCATCTCTTTCTACCATCGGATTCTTCTGATTATATTCCTCCATTATCTTCAGGTTACTGTGTGTAATATTCTGATGTTTCCAAAGTATTTTTCTCATGCGAACAACCTTTCTGCATAACTAAATGCACATAGTGTCTTATGTTGTTGTCGGAAGGTCCGCCCACAATAATGGATTCCATTGCCCAATGTGCTCAGTCCGCTTTCATCTCAATGATGTGCTTTCTTTAGTCGGTTACTCAATATCATTCCAACAGTTTGATGTTACAGATAGCAAGAATTTTCCAAGATTCTGGTAACTCAAGTTAGCAAAAACAGAGATTACTGCCAACCGACAGTTTTTCAAGAGGTCCTAGTATTTAATCTTCCAATTTTTTCCATCGATGTTTAGTTCATATATTCTTCCTGTTAAGCATTACCAACTGTTCTTTCTTCAATGGTTCGATGAATGTTCGTTTTTTGTGGTAATTTTTTCGCTTATTTTCAATTGACACTTGAAGCATCAATCTTAACTTGGTATGAATTTTGCATATATCAGTACCATATAATTCCGATGCTGCATTCCTGAATTCTATTTCTATTGGCCAATTCGTTGGTGGTTGGAATCAATAATTCAGATGAAATGGTCAAAACTTTGTGGCTGAATATCAGAAATTGTTTGAAGAGTATTCTGCCTGGGCTAATATTGACGCCCAATTATCTTGTTCATGGGCGCAGTACAAACGCGAGTGTGCCTGTATAACTTGTATCATTCTTTCCATATGGCCATACGTTTGATGGCGAAAAGCTGTTGAGATGGTGCATTTTATTCCGAGTTATTCGTATAAGTCCATGAAGAAATGTCCTCTAAAACTATTATCTTTGTCTCAAACTAGATCATCTTGATATACTTGGAATATCCAAATGTTATTCAAATAAGCTTTGCTACCGTTGGAAGATCGTTGTTTGTTAACATTTTGCAGTGGACCATCGGTGTAAACTTATCTATCACGATTGATATCATTGTGGCTGCTGCTGACTATGGTATGTCCGGAATGAAATGCGTACTGATATGTGTCCACGGTTTGCATGCTGATTCCAGTGGGTATAACAACCTGTATTCTTAATATTGAGGTGACTTGATTCATTGACAATGATCGCATTCATAGCGTTACTTATGGATGTCTGTTCGCATCTTCGGCCATTAAAAGTTTCTTGAAATTAAATCCATGGTTCATGCTCTTGCAAAATGTCTTGCTACCGTCGAATCATGCACTGATGCCAATACCCTCTGTCTCATTCCCGATGGTATGTAAACTATGGTTTTCCAACTTAGAATATCATTCTTAACATGAGAATCTTTTCCATTGTTATTATTTCCTGATTTCTGTCAGTTGCAGATGGTGATGACAACAGTTCCGGACCGCTAATTCAGATACAGGTCCGGGTACAGACCCAAAGGTTGCCAAATTGGGGGTCCGAGTTGTCGATACACCCAATCAGTCACCTCGGGTACAGATCAATGAAACTCACCCAACCCATGGTGATTGGGCGGATCTTGAACGGGTAACCCAGCGGGTCCATTCATAGATTCATATTAAGCTCTTGTTGTTGCAGTTTGATCATAGTATCTTATCCAAATCACATATTCAAGAGCCAATATCTCATTAATGGATGTCTGCAACCAATTGGAACTTACATCACCAAAGATGCAAAACTAAAAGTTGTTGACACTCCATTGAGGCTCATTCTCAAACTGGGGAAGTGACCGTGTGGCTGACATTTTTCCCTATAAAGCCTGCCAATGTGTCGTGTATACATAACGGCGACCAAATCACCATTTATTCACCTTTGTTACAAGACCAAGAATCCTTGACACTCTGTTGACACTCATTTTAGCTGGTAGCGGCATCGTCACTAACAATATTACCAATAAATGCCGCCAATACTTTGATTATTGGTTGATGTTGTGCCACAGCCATTGGATTATGCACAATGCAAGATCATGAATCGGTGACCATCCATTGACGCTCATGTTCACAATATGGCAGCGACCGTGTCGCTTTGGCTCATGCCTATACAGGCTGCAAATATGTTGGTTATGCAGAACGGCAAGCAAATTACGCACAAAATACCTTCCTTAAATGATCAATAATCATTGAAGCTCTGTAGACGCTTATTTTAGGTGGTAATGGTGTTGTCACTAATAATATTGCCAATAAAGATGGCCCATACTTCGATTATAGGTTGCTCCCATTCCAGAGCCGTTGGAGTATGCACAATGCAACACTCTACATTGTTGACACTCCCTTGACACTCATTTTCTGAATGTGGCAGCCACTGTGTCGCTTTCTGTTTTGCCTATAAAGGCTACCAATACGTTGGTTATGCATAACAGCAAGCAAATCAGTGCCCAAATACCTTACATACAAGACTAGAAATCGTTGACGCTCCATTGACGCTTATTTTCAGAACGTGGCAGTGACTATGGCTCTTTCTGTTTTGCCTATAAATACTACCAATACATTGGTTAAGCATATTAACAACGAACCTGCAGCCATAATACATTACTTACAAGACCAAAAATTGTGAACGCTCCATTGACGATCATTTTAGGTGGTAGAAGCATTGTCAATGACATTATTCCCAACACAGATGGCCAATACATCGAATATGGGTAACGGCCGTTGCACAGCCCTTGGATCATCTATGATGCAACACCATAAATCGTTTACACTCCATTGACGATGATTTGTGGTGGAAGTGCCATCGTCAAGAGCAATACTGCCAATACAGGCAGCCGATACTTCGATTGTGGGTTACTGCCATTGCACTACCCTTGAATTATGCAAGATGTCTGAACAAAAATGGTTGACGCTCTGTTGACGCTCATTTCTCGGATGGGGCTACTAGCATCTCACTTTCCTTTTTACCTACATCGACAACCAATACTTTCACTGTGGCAGGTTGTGCCAATTCAGCCCTTTCATTGCCGAATGTGAAAGATGCAAAATCGCTGACACTCTGTGGACACCTACCATCAACACATACTAACAGTCAGTGTATGGTCAATAATTGTATACAAATAATCATATAGTCATTCTTGACAGCCAATGTATCATTTCTATGAATACTCAGTTGCATCCAAAAGCTTTGTGGGCCCTCAAATACTAATCCACCACTACACACGTTATCTGAGTGATGGATGACATAGTGCCGTCACATTCCATCACTTTCGGCTGGCAATTTACAACATGCAGATCCATCCACTGATTTTGGCTTAATATAGTCCAACTGCCGCACCTTGCCTTATCCAGCTCCTTCTACTCGAGTTCCATGACCTGCCATAAGCACCTTTGAAACTCTTGACCATGTGCACCAGGTTTGAGCGCAGAGTTATACAGTTGGACAGATGGATGAATGCAGCATGATGGTAGTGATTCATTCATATTTACATTACACATTGACCGCTTCTTCTATGACTGGTATGACACCACCGACCCAAATGTGTTTGTGAATTTTGTCTCTAGTTTAGTTGTTGCGTTCCCACGTAACCAGAACAGGCAAGACAATATCATGTTCATTGATTGTCAATCTACTCTTTTTGGAGTCATGAACTATCGTACTCCTCGTATGATCCTTGCACCTGCACAGATGAATCATCATGTCTCACAATTTAGTCACTGCAATCAAGGAACAGCTGGCATGTAGAATAATAGGTGAACCAAGAGCTTTTCGTGGAGATACGTCATCAAGTATCGCCATTTGCGACTTTAATCTTCTGATGATGAATGATCCATTACAATTTCTTCGTCTCAATTTGATTCCTTTATGGTATTTAGCGACGGAGGCTATATGCAGGAGTAAAAGCGGATTGGTTTAACAGGCGTCAATGTCTGAATTGGTGAAAAATCATGTACCACGTTGGGCGGAGGAGATTCTATGCATATATCAGAGGGTACTTTCGCGGAACATACCCTCTTATGACTACTTCCTGACCGAGAAGTCACTTGCCGCATTAAAGATTTTCCGGGAATGATATCAAGTGTCTAGATAAGCTATCCAAATGGTATCAGTGCAGGAGAAGGACAAAACTCATCCATTTTCGGCTTAACAACTGCCGGAACATTCAGTATGGCTGACCAGTAACCCTTATCTTACTGGTGAACCAAGACTGAAAATCCTGGACGCTGTAGAGAAGTTCATTTTCAGGATTGGGCAGCGGACGTATCTCCCATGTTTTTGATGATAATGGCAGCGAATACATCAAATAAAGACAATTACCTACCGAAGTGAATATTTTGCAATGATCAGTAGGATATCTGAAACTGACGATAAATAGGAAACCCGAATACCCGAGCTAGAGATCGGAACCAACAGGTCTAGCCAAACCCGGCAAAACCCGCTGGTTGATGGGTATGGGTACGGGTTTGGCCACAGGAGAAGCATTGGGTTACGTTTTTGGACCGGTCTGGACCAAAACCAAGCCGTTTTCCCGGTCCTACACCGACCCTTGGCGGGTCACCCAGACCCATCGCTAACACTATTTGCAGATATGTCCATATTCTTCGTAGATCATTGCTTTCTCCATGAATCTGCGGATTGCTTCCAGTAACTGCTGATTAACTTCTAATGGTCCGATATTCATCCGCTCAAAATTGACATTGTTTGTTTCCCTAGCTCCTACATGTAACCACTGATCTGTTCTTAACAGCGTTTTCGTTCCGGTCGCTGTTGTACTCCCATCTCCAGAGGTGAACACCTTCCACCTTCATAAAGTATCTGCTTTTGCATTTGCCGATCCTTTCCAATAATAGAGGTCACAATTATATGTAACCAATTCCTCTGCCCATCCTGCTTGTCTCCTAGTAAGCATAATTGCAGTCTTGAAATAGGTTAAATGTTGATGATCGGAATAAACAATTGTCTTATTTTCAGCTCTTTCAAGAAAATACCTCCATCCTCTAAGCGCAAATACTACTGCTAGCATTTCTTTATGGAAAATTTTGTAACTGAATTCCGCTGGTGAAAGTTTCCTTGAAATAGACCTTACGGGATATAGCTTTCCATCAGTCTTTTGTGGAAATACTTGAGCAATCGCAAATTCCGAAGCATCCATTTCGACTAATGCTCGCCCAATTGAATCATAATGTTGTAACAATGGTGTTTTGCTTGAGTTCAAAAGGATTCTAATTTTCACAGAAGCTGATTAATGTGCATCTCCCCATATAACAAATTTACTATTTCCTTTAAGTAAATCTGTTATTGGCGAAATGATTCCAGCATATCGAGGTACAAATTTTCAATAATAGTTGCATAATCCCAACCATTGTTGAACTTCCTTCTGTGTCGTTGGTAGAGGCCAATCTACTATAGCTTTTTGTTTTCCAGGATCCATTCCTATTCCAGTACCGTTGACTATGAATGTTAAAACAGGTAGTTCTTTTGCATCGAATATGCATTTCTCAATCTCAACGCTCATATGATTATCAATAAGTAGCTGAAAAACATTGGAAACCGGTGCATGATGGTTTTCAATCAATTCTTTCGTAATTATTAAAACGTGGTAAATTCATGCCAAGACTACCATTACCCCATCTTCATTGATTTCTTTCTTCAAACCAATTACCAATTCGATTCCTAACAATGGTGAAAATATTCGATCTATTTCTCGTTGAAATTTTGCGGGTGCATTCGTAACTCCAAAACGCATCACCATACATTTGTCTGGTCCCAATTTGGTTTCCAAGGCTGTAAACTTTCAATGACCCGAGACTATTCTGATCAAACAAACACAGCCTTCATGTCGATTGTCATAATAAAATCACACTCAAATCATCTCTTTTATTATTGGTCCCTCATTGGTAGAGTGGTTTTATCGTTTTTCTGATGATCATTAAAATATGTGTAATCGCCACATAATCTGAACCCTTTTACATTAGGTTTTGGGACAAAATATATTGCACTAACGACGAAACCACATGATGGATGAATCTTTTTCTCTCTGATCATTTTGTCTAGATATTCAACTAATATCTTGTCTACTTCGACGGAGAATTGATCAATTGGTCCCATTTGTAATTTATCTTCAGAGGTTAATAGATTGATTGTATGATTGCATCATCTATTATCTGGGAACTTTTCCACATGTTGACGATCGCATAATAATAATGACTTACGGAATTGGTTTGGGAATTGTCCAAGCATAAATAGAGTTTGTTAAACTGACGATCCAATATGTATGGCACCTTGATTTAACCCTACTTGCTTGTAGTAAACGACAGAATATTCTCGATCTATCTTTCCATATCTGTAACAGTTACCGTCACAATGTGGAAAGTGTTAATGCGACATTGTTGTTCCTCGAGCTGTATGCTCCTCTCAATACCAAGCAGGTATGAAACAATCATAATCATCTCAAGTTGTAATTACTTCAAAAGTATGTGTCTCTTGATCATATGATCGATGATTTCCAAAAGATAGTACTAAAGGAATTGTGAACAATCCTTCAGTCACAATTTGTCTCCCAGTAACGGCGGCAGTTTTAACCTGTGTGATTCGTATGATACCACGTAATGAGAATGCTTTTGCTGCGTGCGGTGAAATCACAAATGATGAGCTTCCCAGATCCAGCATACATTATAACGGAAAATATTGATTATCAAAATCCACAAAGAAACGTTAAATTGGTCTTTTCAAGATTTCTTTTGGAGAAATCTTCTTGATTTCCTTTAGTTGTTTTATAAGGTTCATAGAAAACAAAATGAGCACACACGTTATCTGTTGTGTTTTGAGAGCCACGCTCCTCTCTCCCATTTCATTTATTGATTACAATCCTTTCAACAATAGCAGGGCCACAACGAGTCGGATGGAATCCTTATGATGACGATTATAATTTTGATAACGAGATGTTTTTTCCTAGTGCCTGAGCAAGTAGCAGTTTCGGCCTTCCGGCGATCATCAGGCGAAATTATTAATAATTCAGAAGAATACTCTTACAACTAAGTGAGTGTGTAAAACATTAATTTCGACTTGTAAGCTTAATGTTGCATAATCGCTATCTGACTCCCAACCATTTTTCTCAATTCCCTGCTGGTCCTCATTATATCCATGATCCAAATATGCTGGTTCCTCCTCATCTTCTGAATCAGTGCCTTCGGATCCACTATCATCAGATACAGATTCATCATCCTCAGATTCCTCCTCATCCTCTGACTCTTCGTCCGAATAGTCCTCATGCAATCTGGCTATGTTCAGTTTCTGATAAACCTTACCCTTCGGAAAAGGAGCTGTATGTTTATCTGTGTTAACCGCTGGGATACAGTCCTAGCCCTGTGCGCTCTCATCCAATCGCCTGGCCATGCACATTTGACGCATTCTACAGCTGTTTTCCTTCCATCTATTGCAGATATAACGACTCCTTTAACATAACCCTCTCTCAGTGTTTTGAACAATGTACCCAATCGTAATTTTTTATTTTTTGCTAACTTCAGGTCTCTTCTGTTTTCATGCTTCCGAGACAACTTTCTCGTATCATAAGAATATGCTTATTTGGTTAGGTCAATTCTAAGGGAGTCTCTTGAACCAGGATTCTTTGTTGCGTTGTCCCATTTTTCAGCGGTTCCTCTGGCCCTAGTGATGATATCGATAGTATCCGAATCGGTTTTTCTGGTATGATTGATCGTATGCATTTCTTGCAGAATTTTACATGGTAGTCTCTGCAAAACCAGCTTCCTAACCACTGCTCCTGAAACCAATGCTGGATCATTAAGTATTTCGATTTGAGTAAATGTATCCCTAATGCATTGTGCGTAGCGGACCTTTTAGAGATTTGATTACGTTTTCGCTTTGGCATGAAGGTTCTCGAACCACGGCATTAATGTGTTGATATATCGCCGCATGAATTTTGGATATAACCAGGACATCGTTCCCTTTATCCACTGAAGATTCCATGCCGATGAATATATATCCATTACCGCACCGATCCAATCGATAGTTTGGATGTCTTTTCGCAATTTCTCCAGTTGATCTTCAAAGTATACTTATAC
>Ga0307512_10000690_pt1 | contig 50058 bp, 45 predicted proteins | sample 14_EM_MG_FD_200267 | JGI IMG/M metagenome (GOLD analysis project Ga0307512, IMG submission 200267) | Populus trichocarpa ectomycorrhiza microbial communities from riparian zone in the Pacific Northwest, United States - 14_EM | ecosystem: Host-associated > Plants > Roots > Unclassified | place...
CGCGCAAATTGAAGAGGACTGGGGACACGAAGTTAGTGGACTCGTGCTCGGATACGATCAGAATGTACTCCTTGACAGTATATTTATTAAACTCCAGAATGGGCTGTTGGATTACTGTCAACCATTTCACAACCCTACTTCTGTTGAGCGTCTGGGACTTGATTGCAAGGTAGAATATACCAATGCCAACCAAGGGATCATGCCTGGATCTCATAACATCTGGGTCCAGTATACGCAAAGTGAAGAGAATGACCTCGATAACACCTTCCAAGGATGAGTTCCTTCTCTCCCGGTACTATACTTCTCCTGGACTCCACCGAATCAGATCCTCCAATTTCGGGAGCGCCTGCCAGCCGGGAAAGCATTATCGAGCTTTTCTAAGAGGTGACAGACGACTCAACAATGGGTATTACGTCCTCAACCTCAAGAATACGCAGCGGTGATTCCAACAAAGTTCAAAGATCTTCATGGTTGGGCTGATTGTGTAGACGGGTTCATCCAGGTTGTCAAACAAATGAATAAGATGCATATTGTACCCGTTGGAGCAATAGTGGGACCGGCACATTTGGTGCGGGAGAATGCTGCATTGGGCCGCATCGATAGCGTGTGGCTTGTAAATCATCATGTTGATTTAGATACCTACTGGACTGTATAGTAATTAGATTTGAATGCCTGATTCAGGTGTGTAGCTGTTAGATAGTTTATCGAATTGTACTATTCGACATAGACATTATATATTATCACTCCCGGAGAGTCTGGCTCCAGGTGCACCGGAATTGTCTTGGAGACGAGTGTTCTAGTCCCAGCAGCTCCGAAATTTTACTACCTTAAATGTATGATTTTATAGCATTCTGAAGTTCACTTCATACTCTTTCGAATAATCTTGTATTCCGTTCCGCTACGTCAGGAGCGTTGAGGAGCACCTGAAAGTACCCTCCGAGCATCTGAGAGGCACATCGTTTTGCATTCAGCGTGTTCGGGATCTTCTGGGAGCTTCTGGAATGATTGGTGTGGCTGTTCAGAACAGCTGAGTCATTGAGTTATGACTTCCGAACCATTTTATATTTTGCTGATGAACTATTTCCAACAACCAGGACCATACATCCAGGTTTGTTATAAGGTTTGGATGGATGCCAGACATACAAGCACAACAAGGCCATCTCAAGAACTCAAATGAAAATGATGTGGAACTCATACCATACTGTATCAGCTGTCACCATTCACTAACCTGTTGGACCTCCCAGCAACATTGTTACCAGATTTCCAGATATGTAACAATGTGATGTTGAATGCCTGATAGAGAAGAGCAAGAAGGACATTCCAGAAGCTCAAATGAAACCATTTCAAACCTTATACCATATATCATCAGATATTCCAACCAATCTGCAAGTTAAACCTTCCAGCATTCATGTGAATTGATACAGTTCAACTCGTCTCCCTGCTGGATCAGGTAATAAATAACCCTCTCCCCAAATAGTATATTCCCCCACCTCTGCTGATGAATATATAGGGCAAAGAATTGTGTCATATTGAAATACTTGAGATGTTGTGACTGTGCTGACCACAGTTACAGCATCATATGCACTGGACAGGGTATGTATCATTTTTATGAAATCCTGCAGTGAATATTCACTTACTCCAAGTCATTGTCAAGTTTCATTAAAGCTATCCAGGGCACCCAGCGCTACATGATAGGGGGGTGATTTCTGTAAAGTAGGTATACTTATGCACGGCCCTAGATTCAGATATCTCTTTTCTGGCCTCCTTGCCTTGCCATAGGTGCAGACATGTTGAAAACCTACAGGAAATTAGTTGCTGCATCTACATATGAGATTCGCCTGTCACCTCTACCATATAGGCTTCCGTAGCATCCCCTAAGGTGGTTAAAACCTATTTCGTCCAGTCTTGGGGATGCTTATTACAAAATTTGTTGGCAAAAATCCCAGAGCTGGCAACATCATCATGTTCAATTGCGCGGACTGTGTGGACTCAGACCTTGGTCGACCACGGAGGTTTCCCGTTATGGTCTGCAATAAATTGGCCGCACAGCTCTCTACATATATCAGCGGTATGTTATATCATTAGTTGACAGCCGTCTACCTCGATACGACAATACTCACATCTCATCGCATGCTGCTTCTCATTTATACTGCTTCGGGGCTTACGCATAATGTTTAACTGTGCATCCAGGATCATATTTAGGTGGCAGCATTTGCAGTGTCGCAGTGGACTAAGTGATGTCTGGGTTGTCGTTGGTTGGGTCTCAGCGAAAGGCGTATCTGACGAAGTGCCCATCGTTTTGCTCAATTGGCATTCACTCGCACCTTGCTGAGGTCTCTGTGGATCCATGATTTTCTGGTGTGGAAGTGAAGAGATCATGTTAACTGAAAGAAGTGGGAAGTTCTGAGGATGATGATAATGAAGAGTAGTGGGAAGTCCTGAGGAATATATAGTTAGCTTCAAGTCAAAATGGAATGCATAAGAGCCAACTTGCACATTCTACACAAGATAATTCCTGCTACATGTACCTGCAGGTTGCACAGGTTTCCAGCTGGCCTCCAATTTGCACCAAGTCGGCCCAAGGTTGAGTGTGTGTTTACAAGGAAACATGGCTGTGAACGTCTGCCGAAATCCCGTGTTAGTGAGATATAAACAGCACATTCATCCGCAGGAAAGACGGCCGCTGATGTTTGACGCTACAGATCCCCGGGATCATTCAAGATACAGACACTAAATAGTATATAGTATTGTATGGTCAGCATTGCGATTCCCAATGAAGTGATGGTCAAAACGCAGATTTTACTTTGTTCAAGTCGATTAAGTATACCAAGCCCGACATCAAAGACGCAGCATGCCCTCATGCGGTCCATATCTTGCAACATCCAACATCTCACACATCAATGAAGTTAACACAAAATACAATGGTCAATGCTCTGAAAAAGAACCTTTCACCACTACCGCCCGCCAAACACTGCAAATCGACCCAGCGCTCCACATCACAACGTCACCAGGCGAATGAAGGCGACAGCTGCCTGGAGGCTGAATGAGTCCGAGCAGTTGGAGCATTGCGCAGCTTGGGATCTAACAAGAAGCTTGCTGCGGTGAAAAGATGGAAAACGCACTCTGCTAACAAAAAAGAGATGGACAAATGGATCAAGGATCATGTTGATAGCGAGACCACTGTGGCAAGAAAGCGTGTTGAAGATGCGGAGACAGCAATTAAGCTGGAGCAACAAGAGATGAGAAATGCTGAAAAGGCGGTATTGACAACCACAAAGCCCAGAACACTGTTTGAGGAGATGTTGAATGCCCTCAGAGATTGCCTGAGCGATCTTGCATGTTCTAATGATGGGGGAGGATGGGGAAGATGAGGATGATGATGAAGAGGATCCAGAGCTGGGCTAGCTGAGCGAAGATGACAAACCCGGCTGGGTGATGGGCACAATCCCCGAAATGGTGCAGCATCGCATGGAGCATTTCCGGCGGAAGCAGGTTAAGCTTTACAAATTGACCCAACCAGGCTGGGGAGACTCAGCCGACTACTTCCGTGAGAGACATAAGAAGTACGGAAGGACAGAAATGAAGGTTCTGGATATTGTTCAACCTCAAACAGATAATGATGCAGCCCCATTCGCACCGATGACATTCGGCGAGGCAATGGAGACTTTTGATAGTGTCCCCCGAATATCGCAAATGGCACAAGTGACTTCTCCACCAGGGAGCATTCGTATCAGGCAATGTTTGCGGAAACCCCAGTAACACAAGTGCATTCTGTCCCTCCCACCCAATGCAGTGCCTGATTTGTCAATGATTGAGAATTCAATGCCTGTTGAACCCACAAGCATATACCCTTGCAGATAGCCTCCGAAGGTAATTACCATATAGAAATGGGATTCGGATAAAGAAATGGTGACAGCTCATGTGTCGCCAGAGGAATGAGTACGCAACATAGTACTTTTGACGATGTATCTCTTGGCAAAGCCATTCATGAATTTATCTTGCGATGTGTCGGCTTTTATGTGATTTCATTGGCCAAATTGTGAGACACGATAATTTGTCTGTGCATGTGCAAGGGTCAGATGGGCTACGGCAATGTTCTAGACTCCAAATCGCATCAACTGATGACCATTGAATTCGATATCGGCCTGCTGTTTACTACTAAGTCGGAAAGCTAACACAAAATTACAGATGAAACCCAGTAACAAAATTCAACTCAGTGTTGTCGTACAAGTCATAGATGCAGCGGTCAAAGCCCAACACACACCGGGATGAATGACGAATGTCACCCTGCATTTGTTCATGCTTCCAACCGTATAACTCGCCGCACAGAGCTGGTGCACATGCTTGAGATTATTAAAATTGCATATGGTAGGTTGTTGATATCACTGGGAATGAGCTGGATGAGGAAAGGTGAGGCTGTCAGGCAAAATATATCAAAAACTAGTGTATGGATTGACATGGGTTTAATTACCATCTGGAAGTGCTGTATTGTGACAGGCCGATGTCATTCATGACTCTGATAACGCGTCTAGTGGTGTATCAGAAATCGAAAGGCTTGGAAGCTTTTGGAAGCAAATCTTTATACATAGAAACGATTTTTTGACTGCCAATAATGTCTGTACGCATTTTTCCATACAATTGTTGAGCATCCAGTGAGTGTTAGGATGTCATTAAGGTGAGCGTCAATGGAGCGTCAACAATTTTTGGACTTACATCTTTGGCAAAAAAAGGGCTGTATAGTCATATCCTTTCAAAGTGATTGTATTGGCCGGTTTATAGTTAAAAATTAATGTGACAAGCTCGTTGCCCCATCCTGGAAATGAGCATCAACAATGCATCAACAATTGTGGGTCTTGTAAGGCTGATCCTCACAAATAGAGTTGGTCGCTGTGACACATACTCAATGCATAGGCCGCGTTCAATGCGAAAAATGCCAGCGACCACATTGCAACTGTTCTCTAACAATGAGCATCAACAGAGCGTCAATGATTTTTGTTCTTGTATCTTGCATAATCAATCTGCTGTGCAATAACTGTCAGGTATAATCGAAGTGTTGGCCACGTTTATGGGCAAAAATCGTCATGTCCATATCGCTACCAGCTCCTAAAAATGAGCATCAACGGAACGTCAACGATTTTTGTTCTTGCATCTTGGATAGTCAAATGGCAATGCAACCACAAGATCCCATATTCATGGTATCTGCCGCCTTTTTTGGCAAAAATGCCATAAAAAATATCGCTTCCACCTCCTAAAAATGACCATCAACTGAGCATCAACAATTTTTGTTGTTGCTTCAGGGACACTCAAAGCGCTGTGCATCGGCATTGACCCATAATCAATGGATCTGCTGCCTCTATGGGCATAAATGCTACCGACTATATTGCGACCACCTCCTGAAAGTGAGCATCAACGGAGTATCAACCATTTTTGGTCTTGCATCTTGGATAATCTAATGGCCATGCAACAGCATTAACCCATGATCATAGTATTGGCCACCTTTATGTGCAAAAGTGCGACGGACAATATCACTACCACATCCTAAGAATGAGAGTTATCTGAGACTCAATGAGTTTTGGGCTTGCATCATGGACACTCAAAGTGCTGTGCATCAGAAATAACCCATAATCAATGTAACAGCCGCTGCTATGGGGAACAATGCTAGTTTCGATATCGCTACCATCTCCTGAAACTGAGTGTCACCAATGCTTCAACGATTATTGATCTTGCATCTTGGATAATCTAAAGGTGATGCAATGGGGTGTAACCAGAATCAACTTATCGGCTGTCTTTATGGGCAACAATGCTACTGACGATATCGCGTCCGCCTCCTACAATTCAGTTCCCAAGGAGCGTCAACAATCCTTGTGGGCTCGCCATTAGCTACACATCAACGAACTGCAGTACATTGTTCCTATATTGAGTTCAACACTGTCAGTCTTTTCAATATGACCTTGTAAACAACTTCACAACTATGCATGCAATGTCTCCCAGATCTGACTTTGTTTCCTTTTAGCTCTGGAGTCAATGATTAGGAACCCGCAATCTACATGACTATAACGAATCTATCGGTAGTCTCTCCAGTCGTATCACCCAGCTATCGAATGCCCACTGTAATATCGGATTCAAAATCTTTAAATACCTCATGGCTAGAGGTTACAATCTCTTCCAAGAATGGAGGTGTCTTTGTTCGTGATTTGAGCGACCTTACTTTGCAAATTATCTCCCATGCTTGGTAGGCTTCAATGAATGTACCCTCTAAACGTCGTATCAATTGGAGTAATTCTACCAATGCTTCTTCGTGGCGATCTTGTTTGCACTGCGGAATAGAGGAGACCAGCTGCCCTGGCATTGTATGTATTGTTTGTCATCAAGTGCTCGGCCATCCATCAGAACATCGGACAAGCTCAATGGGGAACCACTTGTTGGCAAAAGCGCATATCAGAAAGTGAAATGAATTAATAGAGTTGGAAGTCACTGAATTGACTAGTTCAACGGTCGATGAAATAGCTTTGGCGATCCGGAGGAGAAAAGGAAGTTGAGGAATTACAATAGTTAGTTCGCAAAGGAAATTCATATTGGACTTTCAGGTTTCTTCCATAACAGCTGAATTGAGGGACAAAACACTCCAAACTGGCAGCGAAAGACTATGAATCTTCCCAAATTCACCATGTGACATGGAATCGCTACCTCATGTTAGGATGTGTTTCGGCTAATATTCCATGGAATGCTGCATCTAATCTCCAGCTACAACAGTCTTACAAATCATTACCAAGTGAACTAATGTGGCAGTCTGCAACCACCCATAGCAGCATTTGCCGGAGAGAATACTCATTGACTATGGATGCAATTATGAAGCAATTGCCATCACATGCTAAACGTAGTTTAGCATTGGACAGGTGGAAATCAACCAACAAACTAGCTATAACGTTGTTCGTTGCTTACTATATGAATTGAAACCCGGCAATGCGAGAAATACAACTCACATTCGATGAGGTTCATCACCTATCCTTTGCCCTTTTCAAAAGCTAACTCAGGATGACAGGTCAAGGGCCAACATACTGGAGGGAGGCTTGCAGCACATTTGGAGAACTTGCTGGGTCGTGTTCAGCTTATCGACTGCCATTTGCTTGGAATTATGACGAATAATAATTCCCCAAATCACTCGATGACTTATGAGCTGCAATCAACCCTTCAGGCCTTTCTGAATGGAGTGGCCTGCATTGAGGAACCACAGACTATTAATGGCTTCCATCATACAGCTGGCTTTGGGTACTGTTAGCAACGGTTCCAAATCGAACCTGAACTGTTGTCAAATTTCTGATTCAGGTTGTCAATACACCCAACCGTCCATTCGGTTACTGTTCAATTCCCATTTCCCAACCGGTGTTAATTGGGCTGGTTATCAGATGGTTGCCCAGCGGGTCCTTCTGTAGATACATACAATGTACTTGCTTTAGCAGTGTGATAATTGTAACTTACCAAAATCACGTATTCAGCAGCCAACAATCTCTGTTTGAGTGTTTTGCAGATTGCAATATTGATTATTTTGGAATACGCGTTTTTCCTTTCATATATTGTATTTTTACCTATAATGGCAGTCAATAGTTCCGATATGAGCTCATATATCTGGGCAATGCCATGACTACCCAATACACAAGACAAAAAATTGTTGACGCTCCATTGAGGCTCATTTGCATTATGGGGAAACGTATATGTCATGCACTGTTTGGGTTGAAAAGGCCCGCATTCCTTCGCATATGAATCATTGCCGCAAAGCGACCCTTAAACCATTCAAGATGGTAAACCAAAATTCATTGACCCTCCATTCACAATCGTTGTCACGATGCAGGGAGCGTGTCACTAAGTTTTTGCCTAGTGTTAGCAACGGTTCCATTTTTGGACCGTTTCTACCATACCAGATCCAGGACAACCCAGAACCGGCCGGTTCGGTTCCGGTTTTTGCCAAAAGGTTTGCTCGATCAAGTCCAACAATATTCATTAGAAAACTTACAGCTTGGTATGTCAAATTTGCAGCGTTGCATGGCGCATCATTTGGTGGTCTCCAATGTTCGATATCTTCAAAACTCAGCAAGCGGCTGTCAACATTTGGTCATTCTTGGTCCGAAAACGATGTTTTTGCGCCACTGCTTGCTGATTTTTGAAGATATCAACAACCGGAGACCACCAAAAGATGCGCCATGCAAAGCTGCATATTTCACATACCAAGCTCTGAATTGTCTGAATAATAGTGGTGGACTTAATTGGGCAGTTCGCTTATAAAATCGTCGATTTTTGACAAGGTAAGGCCATTGCCACGCAGACCTATAAAACCGGCCGGTTCCAAATATGGAACCATTGCTAACACTATTTTTGCCCCTAAAGGCTGCCAATACCTCATGTATGGATATTTGCAACCAATCGCCAGTTAGGTTACCCAAGATGCAAGACCAAGGATCATTGATGCTCTATTGAAGATCATTTGCAGGATAGGGTAGGGAGCGTGTCACTATTGTTTTGGCCTCTAAAGGCGGATCGCTAACTCATTGTTTGATTTGTGCAACCAATCGCCAGTTAGATTACCAAGTTGCAACACGAAAAATCGTTGATGCTCAGTTAACGATCACATTCAGGATGGGGCCGGGTGTGTGTTGCTATTGTGTTTGCCACAGAATGCAGCCAATACTTCATTTATGCATGTTTTCAACCAATCTCCACTTAGGTTACCCAAGATGGAAAGCCAAAAATCGTTGACGCTCTGTTGACGCTGATTTACAGAATGGGGCAGGGAAGGTGTTGCCGCCTCATCTTTGTATAAAGGCTGCCAATATGTCGGTTAAACCTAACAGCGACCAAATCACTTTTCAATTGCTGTACTTACAAGACCAACAATTGTTGACTCTCCATTGAGGCTCATTGTAATGTATTTTCCACGCAAGATCTGCTGCCATCGGTAATTGCAATCATACTTATTTCAACTTCTTAGTTGCGTTTCTGCCTGATTGAAACTCGGCCCTTTCGCAAAGCGGAGCGCAGTCATAGTCATGCACTGGTCGCTTATATTCTATCACAATTCATACATCTTGCCAAATGACTAATTCCGCCCGCTATACTTTGGTTTATTAACCAATATTCACATGCGACATTCCAATATTCCCCCATGATGTTTCTCTAAATGAAATTCTTGGTCAAACAACATAAAAAACCTGGTGAACATTCATTGACTCATTCTGTCCTACATTTTGTTGTTCCCCTTCTTCCTTCACCTTTCAATTGTACTGACTGTTATCAACACCTGTTGAGCATGTGCCGTTGAGCTCCATGTCGGCCAAATCAATCCGGGAACATTCTGTGCACCACAGACAACCCACAGCTCTGAGGTTTCTGGATGATCGACCGAATCATCCAGCTCTATGTCGGATTCATTGTCGGCCTCCCAGTCGTCTCTGGTGTCATTTGGATTATCCAAGTCCCACTTCCAGTGAAGCCATTTCTCCGTGTCCGAAATGCATTCAGGTTCGCTATCATCATCACTTTCTGCTGGATGACGGTGGATTCTTCGGGTTTGGCGCACATTTAATACTTGAGTTTGTCCTGCAGGGAGGTCTTTTGCAGACAAAGATGGTAGCATAGATGATCTTTCCGACAATTTAAATGCAACTGCAATATCATGTTGAAAGTCTGACCAGGACACTTTGACAATCTCTTCGGTATCTGAAATGTATTCTACGGCTGTCATTTGTTTGTTTTTCGTGTGACATTCCTTCTCAGTAGCACGTAGGTTTTAGCTGCCCTGCCACGTCTCCAACAAGTCATGGACCTTGGCCATTCTGTGCAATTTCCTTTCCTTTGCATCTCTCTTCATTTCAAAGTCATTTTCGGTATTCATGGTATTCAATGCTAGGTCATTGCCTACCAAAATCCCGTTATTGGCTCAAGCACACTACCTCAGAACTACTTTTTTGCATAGGGTCTCGCTGGTGGTTGATGACTGCCTGCAGCCGATAGCATCTTGCCCAAGAGAAAAAATGGCCTCCACTCCGACGCAAGGTGGTATGATACAGACCATGTCGTGTGCGATGTGGGAGAGATCGGCATACTTTCAGTGCGGTTCCTCTTGCTGATTGCACCAGTCGGTCATATTCGTTATCCAAAATGGACTGCTAATCTCTGTGAGGTCTGAGTGATATTCATTACAATTCAGATTATTTTGCCCCCAGGTCTGCATAGATTGCGGCGGTGAATTCAAATGGAGCCTTGCGGCAGTCAACAAATGTGCTGCATGATTGCTCGGTCCGAGGGTCGTTTTGGCCAGATTTTCAGGCATTATGTATTATCCATCATCGCTGGATAAATCATATGGATCATAAGCAGATTGACCAGATCTGGATGCCTTTGCAGTGGAGAAGAGATGGTAGTTAGATGTGAATTCAGGTTTCATGAGGGGCAAACGTTGATGTTTGGCACAGTATTCATTCTCCACACACTTTAGAAATGCCTCCTGGTATTGGGTAGTATAGCAGGTCTCATCCTCAAGATTATTATGCATTCCCTAGTCCCACTTTCTAAACTATCGCAACTTCTGGAAGGGAATAATGATATATGCTGAAATGAGAAGCAAACCCATTGTTGGAGTAACTTCAGCAGATTATTTGGACAGCTTAAGGTGTGCAAACTTCATGGCTAAGTATCAGTCTTCCTATCATTGAGTCTTCTTCTTAGCCAAAGCTCGCATAACGCCATCCATATCATTAAACATGTCATTGTGGGCAGTGATGCAATGCTGCAGAGTAACCATATACAGTTGCAACATCCACAGGGCCCTGTACCAGAATGACTTTAGAACTTCCATGACATACTCAACGATGGTCAAATCATCCTGTGTTGAGACGTGATGCTTGGAATCACTGTATGTCGGATTCTGGAGCCCCTCAGGGGTGAATTCTGGTAATCGTTAGGCCAACTCAAGTCACTCTAATGCCGAATGCCACTGTGTCTTCACATCCATAACATGTAGTACTGCGATTCGCACTTGGGCTATTTGACAGTCAATGAACTCATTTCGACAACCACGTGTCAGTGTAATCAATACAGCAAGAATTTGCAACTATATGAATATCGGCTTCAGGATGTTCAAAATATCATGAAATATGTACGTTCTCAATTATCTTTGCTAAACCTGGTCTCATGGAACTCACCTTGTTGATTCTAGTATTGCCCTCTTTACAGAATCTTTGACTCTTCCCAATGTCTATGCTTTCATTCTCTCCAAATTGCTAATCGCGCTCATGGGTATCCGAAGACTTGGAGCAGCCTGTTCCACCCAGATTGATCATGAATGCACCCAAAGCAAGCTGAATGACGTGGACCAAGCTTGGTATGTGGTTTCCCAGTGCAGGCCACTCAATTCCGGAGGCCTGAAAGGTTGATTATAATTCACGAGTCATTGAGTAATTCGAGGAAGTGTTATCAGTCGTAATTCCAAGTAAATGGCTATCCGTAAACTCAACACAATAAAGAACTTTATTCACATTTACTGGTAGCCGTGCTGCAGAATGTTGACCTTTGACCTATTATTGTTAATTAGTTTTCAATATAGGAAAAGAACAGGCCTTCAACCTCATCAAATGCAAGGTGTACTTTTCGCAATGCCCAATTTTGATCCATATATTAAGTAATGACTGATGTTATGGCCAATTTTTTCATCGAAGTCCACCTGTCCACAGCTAAACTTACTTTATATCTTGCCAGCAATTGCTTCTGAATATCATCCACTGTCAGTGCATATTCCCTCCGGCAAATGTTGCTCAGTGTGCAAGCAGAAGGTACCACCAACTTGCTCCGCAATGGATGATACGACCATCGCAGCTCTAGGTTCGTTTTCGCGTTCCATGGAATATGAGCCGATACACATCCTAAAATGAGGCAGCAATTCCAGGTGTCTTTGTGAAGTTCGGCCGTTTGAAAGTCCATCGCTGCCAGTTCGGAGCGAATTTTCTGTCAGTTCAGTTTCAATAGACAAGATGTCAATGTCAAATATGAATTTCCTTTGCGAACTTACAATTGTAAATCCTCAACGTCCTTGCCTCTTCAGTATGGCCACAGCTGAGTCATCAACCATCGAACTAGACAATTCGGTTACTTCCGACTCGGTTAATATGTTTAACTTTGCAATGTGCACTTTTGCCCACCAGCGTTTCCCTACTGAGCTGGCCCCATGTTCGGATGGATGGTGAGGAGCTTGATGACAAATGATACATATGATGCCAGGGCGGCCCCTCTCCTCAAGTCCGCAATGTAAATAGAATCGCCATGAAGGCACGTGTCTAGACTGATTTCAAGCAATGAGACTGTTCCAACCTGCATCCATTGAAGCCCACCAAGCATCAAATATGGTATGTAATGTAAGGTTGCTCAAGTCGCAAATAAAAACACGTTAGGTTTTACAACAGCTAATAACCGCTAGCAATGAAGGATTTATAGGTTTTGAATCCGACATTGTGATAGGACGTTGAATGCTGGGTAGGTTAACTGCAGAGACTGTCAAATGTTACTTCATAGTACAGTAGAAAGCCGGTTCTTAAATATTGACTCTAGAGCTACAAGCATGAAAAAAGTCGGATCTGTGAGACATTGCATGCAGATTTTTGAAGTTGAACTCAACGACATATAAAGAAGACTGACCATTAATCACTCCATTTAGGAACACTGCAGTGCAGTTCATCGCAGTGTAGCTTACTGAGCCTGCACAAAGTGGTTGACACTCCATTGGTGTACATTTTGAGAAGGTAGTTGCAATACAGTGGCCTGCCGTTTTCCCTATAATGGCGGCCGATAGTTCGATTATAGGTTAACGCCGTTGCACAACCCTTAGATTAACCACGATGAAATACCAACATTGGTTGACGCTACATTGACGCTCACTGTTAGGAGGTACTAGCAATATCGTGGTTAGCATTTTTGCCCATAAACGTTGCTGAAAGTTTGACTGTGGATTGACACTGTTTCATAGCCTGGTGATTGTCCAAAATACAAGACCGAAATTCATTGACACTCCCTTGACGCTCATTTTTAGAAGGTACTAGCGACATCTTTGTCAGTATTTTGCCCCATAAAGGTGGCGGACAGTTCGATTATAGGTTAACACCGTTGAATGGCCTTTTGATTATCCAATATGGAAGACCAAAAATTGTTGATGCTCTGTTAACGCTCCTTTCTAAGAGGTGGTAGCAATATCGTCACTACCATTTTTACCCATAAAGGCTGCCAATACTGTAATTATGGTTTAATGTAGTTGCACAGCCCAGTGATTAACCAAGATGCAAGATCTGAAATCATTGACTCTCCATTGATGCTCATTCCTAGTATGGGTCAACAAGCATGTCGATTTCCCTTTTACCTGCAAAGCCAGCAAATTGTCCCTCTTTGGAAAGTTTTGACCATGCAGCCATTTGATTGTGGAATGGGTAATACCAACAATCATTGGCGCTCTGTTGACGCTCACCATAATGACATACTAACAGTCATTGGATGCTCAATAATTGCACACAAAATGCATATAGTAATTATTGACAGCCAATATATCGTGTCTGTGTATATTGATTTGCATCCAAAAGCTTCGAGGCCTCACTGTTTCTGAGCCACCACTACTCACGATGTCTGAGCAATGAACGATGTAACCTTATCACATTCCAGTCCTGTCGGCTGGCAAATAAAGGCATATAGATCCATCCACCAGGTTTGGATGTATATATCTTGACTTCTTCATCTTTTCTTGTCCAGTGCCTTCTCCTCGATTTCCATGATGTGACATAAGCAATTGTCAAAATCTCAACAATGTGCACCAGGTCTGAGCAGAGAGTGATGCTGTTGGATGCATGGATCAAGGCAGCATGACGGTTGTCATTCATCCGGGTTAGTATTGTGCATTGACCGCTCGTCCTGAGACTCGTATGACATCAATGACTTGAATCCTGTTGCAAATTTTGTCCCTAATTTAGGTTTTGCTTTCTTACTTGACCATCACTGGAAGGGCAATATCAAGTGTGTTTGTTGGCTATCAAATTGATTTCGAGTATAGAACATTCCTATGGCCTGTACGACCATTGTACACACACTGATTAATTATCATTTCTCACAATTTGCTCACCAAAATCCAGCAAAAGCAGTCATGTAGCAAAATAGGTAGACAAATTGCTTTTCAAAATGATACATCATTGAAATTAATTATTCCGCTATCGACAACTCTGGCGACACTGGACCCGTCAGCATTGCTTCGTCCGATTCTGATATCTGTCTGGTCATTATCTATGGACACTATATGCAGCGGTAACAGCTGACGGGTTGGACAGGTTTCGATTGCTGAATCTGAGATGCATCGGGTGCCACGATTGGCAGGAAAGACGTGATGCCTGTTTTTGACTGTGGTTTCTCCAAACCCAGCCTCATTTGACTACTTCCTGGTCAAGACATCCCTTGGGGCATTTGCGATTGCCCGCAGATGATATCAACAGTCTGCCTAAGCTCTCCAAATATTGTCCGTGATGGTGTGGCTGCAGGCTTATCTGTTTGAGGACTGACAACAGCTGGAATCATCAATTCGGCTGTCGCATACTTGATATTTCTCTCCCCAGTGCATTTGGCCGCATACCCCCATCCCAGTTGCGTTCGTTCATCAAGCATCATCTGCTTCTTCCCAAAACTCCCCACCCTGTGCGTTGATGGTTTGGATATTTTTCCCATCACCCAGCCGGGTTCGTCATCTTTACTGAGCATTCCATGCTGTGCATGTTGTTCATCATCTTCAGTGTCTTCCCCATCCTCCTCATCGTCTGGAATGACAAGCTCGCTCAGATGGTCTCCGATTGCATTCAACAACTTGTCAAGTATTTATTCCGGGTTTCTGGTTGTCCATCCCGCCTTGTCAGCATTTCCCATATCATCCTGCGCTTGTATAATCGCTGTCTCTGCATCTTGAACTAGCTTTCGTGCCACTGCAGTCTCTCTATCCATATAATCCTCGATCCATTTATCTTTCCCTTATGTGCTTAGAAAGTTCGTTTCTTGTCATTCTCTGCCAAAAGCTCCTTCTTGGATCGTAAGCCACGCAACGTTCCCAAAGCTAAGACCTTGTCTTCATTCAAGCCGCTCTTACTTGCATATCCTTGATGATTTGGTTGTGTTGAGCGCTTCTTCAGTTTGTCGTATTTGACCATCGGAGGTGGCCGATGGATCTTTTTCAGAGCCCTGACCTTTATTCTTATATTGACTATGTTGTTGGGTGAGATGTTGGATGTTGCGAACCGTCGACCACATGGGGAAAAGCTGGGTCTTTGATGGTGAGGTTGGTACGTTTGATCAACTTGCACAACGCAAAATCAGCATCTAGACCATCATTTCGTTGGGAATAGTAATGCTATCCGTATAACATGACCTGATTGTCAGAGTTTGTTTCATGGAAGATCCCCGGGATGTCTTGAGACTAACATCACCAGAGGTCCTGTCCTTTGCAGAATGTCCATTCTAAATCTATCGAAATAGAGATTTCAGCTGTTGTTTACCTCAATATATCCCTGTAATCAACAAGCAACATCGGACAAGCGTACTGCAAATCACCGTGGAGTTGCAATCCCGTGCGGCCTGCAGCTATATGCAGAGGGCTGCATTTTCAGTAGAAAATGCAAATTGGCTGTCACTCATTCCGTTTCAACTTCAAGCTAACTGTATATTGCTCAGGACTTCCCCCATCTTTTTGTTATCATCTCCCTCACCGTTTCCACAACAGCAAGTCATGGCTCCACATAGACCTCGCCCTGGTGGGAGTGGATCTCAATTGAGCCGAACACCAGGCGTGTCATCTAATTGGCCACCCGCCGAGACACAGCAGTAACACAGACACCAGTTAGTCCACCACGACGCTGGCACCGCGCGCACCAAACGTATTCGCCCGGAGACACATTTGAACAGGGTACGTAAAACTGGCGGCAGCAAGAATATCAGCAACAACTCTAGGTTCCGTCAGAAACACCCGGGTGGTCTGGATGGCTTCTGACGGCCCTTATGTAACCTCCTACCCTATGTCAGACAATTACACGCTTCCCGTTGCCCAGGCAATGGGTCACGTTGCATAGCATCCGCAAAATGTATTTTATTCACTGGAAGCCTCGAGGAGTGTCTGAGAGGATGTGGAGCATACACTTAGATGCGTCCATTTCAGGAGAGTGTCAGACCCTAGAAGAGCATTCCTGCCGGCCTTCAGAGTGACTGGGAGCGCCGGCGTCAAGCCTAGGAGTGCCGACGACAAGTCTGGGAGCACCTGGGAATGCTGGCGACAAACCTGGGAGCGCCGGCGACATGTCTGGGAACACCTCAAATCGCAGTCATGTATTCAGTTGTATTCTCATCTATGTATCTCTGTATCTATATAGCTGCCCATCTACACACGCTATATCTGGACTGGCTGCAGGCGGTGCTTGAGAGCAATTCGAGGTGCCCCTCAATATGACGATGGAGTGAACTTAGAGATATACTCCGAGGCCGTGATGGAGCGTCTCTGGAGATGCATTTGTGGAGGCCATAATCGACCGAGTTTGTCGATACACTTGGAGGCCGTGATTGAGCGAGTTTAGATATATGCACTTCGTGGCCATCATCTTGCGAACTAGCAGGCTGTAAGTGAGCGAGTCTGGATATACATTTAGAGGACGTGACAGAGCGAGTTTGGAGATGCAATTGGAGGCCATGATGGAGCGAGTTTGGAGATGCACTTGGAGGCTGTCATCGAGCAAGTTTGGAGATACACTTGGAGGCCATGATGGAGGGTGATTGGACGAGCAGTTGTAGGCGGTCGATAGATGGCCAGCCGGGACTGAATTCATCAGTTAGTCAACTCGCAACCTTTGGAATGTGACAAGGTGACTTTACCCTTCAAGCTCTGATGGAGAACTGGCTGGTGGTGGTTGATCGGTAGGGAGGTACACTGAAAGCTGAAGCTACATTCAGGGGTCAACTGGAAATTGTGAGAATGAAGGGATGACAGACAATCATAGGTGTATGCTGTACTCGGTGTATGCTGCACTCAGTGTTAACTCAACATGATGGCATGGAGAGATAGGGAGGGATGACTTAGCTTTGTGTTCTTGCGATGATAGTAGAGTTGTGGACGAGAAAGTGAGAGATAGGGGATGAAGATGAGAACGATGTGGAGGATACATGCGGCTAGGAGAAATCAGGAGTACGACTTGCCTAGTTGGGTTTAGAAGACCTCGTATCCATGATATTACCCGCTCGATTGGGAGTTGTACCTGCCCTATCGGCGACAGTCAATTGACTCGCACACAAAATTCTCGAACTCCCAGTTCCTCACAATGCTTTCCCCCATCTCCTCTGATCGCTCTCTTTCTTGTGCTCAACTCCACTATCTCCTAAGAACACAAAGTTAAGTCATCCCTCTCTATCTCTCCATGCCATGATCGTGAGTTACCACCAAGTACACCATCATCCCAAGATCGACGGTCTCCCGCTCCCAGCCAGTTTCTCATCCCTCGGCGGAAGTTGTACTCAACTCTCTACATTCCCACAATTACAAGTTGAACAATGAATAGAGTGTCAGCTGCCATTGCGCCTCCCTCCAAATCGACCGCTTCCAAGTACTCCTACAATCTCGCTTGATCATAGCCTGCGAATGCATCTCTAAACTCGCTCGTTCACAGCCACAGAGTGCCTCTCTGAGTTCACTCGATCACAGCCTCCATGTGCATGTCCAAACCCGCTCGACCACGGCCTCCAAGTGCATCCCTGAATTCACTCATTCCCGGTCTCCAATTGCATCTCCAGACTCGCTCGATCATGGCCTCCCAGTGCATCTCCCAACCCGATCGGTCACAGCCTCCAAGTGGATTTTCTGAGTTGACTCCATCTTGGCCTCCAAGTGAATCTCCACACTCGCTCGACCACGGCTTCCCAGTGCATGACTAAGCTCAATCGATCATGGCTTCGAAGTGCATCTCTGAGTTCACTCCATCTCGGCCGCCAAGTGCATCTCCAAACTTGATCGATCTCGGCCTCCCACTGCATCTCCAAACTTGATCTATCACAGCCTCCAACTATATTGTTATAGAGCGATGGTTGGTGTACGGAGATAGAGGTAACGGAGGTGGAATGAGCAACGCGGAGTTTATATTCGGGAGAACCCGGGGTAGATAGACAGCATCTCATTTTCATCTCATCTTGTCATACAATGAAACTATACACTCTATCTTTCCCCACTTTTGATCTCACTTGCTCTTTCTGAGATTTCGGGGATCCTCATGGCCGGGTAGTATCATATCTTCTCACCTTCCTGTTACGCTCCTTGAGCATAATGTAGAAGGAACGCGAGGAGAGATTGTCGCAGTGTCACCACATGCATTGCGATCCTGATGCAAGCGTATACCCAATGAACCCATTCCGATGTATGGTCACAGTTGGCCACAACGCCAGAGTATCTGTTTAAAATGGAAGATCGACAGAGGGAGAAGACATGGGGAAACAGTGATCGGATGGCGATATGCGATGTGATGCCGGGTATTGATGCCGTGCGGGGAGGAATCTGCCACCGGGGTGTCTCTGACGGCTCTGACGGAGTGTGTCCACTGTGATGCAGCCATTCCGCCCAGACGGAAATGTTTTTTGCTGATGAATAAGAACCAGCATGCAATCAAATCTGAGTAGCTCCAGACCAACGTAGACAGCCCTCAACTGACAATATAATGGACAGCTGGTGTGCGTAGAGAGCTCAGTGACCACTTCGTCTCTGCCCGTAATGGGACACCTCCTTGGTCGACTAATGCATTTGTCCGGACAGTCCGTGGAAATGGTCAGCATGATGTTGTCAGCTCTGAGATTATTGTGTACAAGGTTCGTGATAAATGTCCCCGGGAGCGGACAAAACAGTGTTTAACCACCTTAGAGAACGGCATGGAGTCAGAAATGGTTGAGGTAATAGCCGAATCTCACTTTTAGGAGCAACTAATTTCTTGTAGGTTTTCAACATGTCAGCTACTATGGCAAGGCAAGGAGGTCGGGTACAGCTAGAACAGTCCGACATGCACCTTGCCTTGAATATGACCAAAATGCCCAAAGGAGGATTTGCGTGCGCCGCAATGCAGAAAACCCAACAGCAGATCATGAAGCATTGCACCGAGGTCTGAGAAGAGAAGAGGCGCAGAGTTAAGTTTGCTGGGCATAAAACGGTGAAGGCTGTGATAAAAACACACCCTGCAATGGTTCAAGAGAATCAGATGGACGGCTGCCTTTCTTGCCTACATGGTACCGCAGAGAATCCGCAGACACAATGGTGGCCCAAAGGCACGGCTGCACCTCCACCAGAACTGGCGCTACCTCCACCAGGAACGCCACCTGCCCCACCGGGTGGCAATGATGGAGCTCCAAGTTCCGAAATCGAAGGTGTGCCACCCAGATAGGTCTATATACATAGTCCTCTTCCCAACGCTCAATTTCTCAATCTTGATGCATATGCCAAGGATCGCAAGCGGGATAACGATTTCATTCCCGATTTGCTGACTGATGAAGGGACATCCACAGGTTTGTACTTTATGCGCTGTGTGGAAATGCAGCTGACATCCATTTCGCAGACGAGTGCGGCCCATGGAGCGAATTTGACAGTGAATATGAGCATTGATCGAGAGGAACTGGATTCTTGAGTAGTCTGATTGTTTACAATTAGCCGGCACTTTAAAGTATATTTTAAAGGATATATTTATATGGATTATTAAAGAACAATGTAGTGATAAAGGAGAATGTAGATGAAAACAATAGAATGGCTGCCAAAACACTATTACTGATATTCAATGCCAGATTGAATTCTTGCATGTTGCGGATATGCCTGTTGCAAAATGAGCATCAATGGAGGGTCAAAGATTTTTGCTCTTGCATCCTGGGTAGTCTGTGTGGCAGTTGATCACAGATATCTGTAAACCACAGGTTAGCAGCTTTTATAGGCAGATAAGCGAGATATGTTCCTGCAACAGCCTCCCGGATAATCACAACTTAGTTCATTGTCAAAGCGGCAATTCATTGTTCCTGAGGGTTTCAGCCCATAACTGCAGTCAAAACTGTGTATATAGACAGTCATGGCCACATCGCGCTGTGATTCACCATGATTGAATGCTAGAAATCATTTACACTCCTTTTTCGCTCATTGTCAAGATCAGGCAGGGAGCGTGTCGTTGTCTCTTTGGCCTATAAAGGCGGCCAATACTGCGATTGTGTATAACAACGACCAAATCACTCTTTTATTACGTGACTAACAAGACTACAAATTGTTGACCCTCGGTTGACTCTCATCTTGTGGAGATAATAGCGATGTTGTCCCTAGCGTTGTTGTCCTGTATGACGGCCAATACTTTCAGCACACATTAAAATGACCATGGTTCTGATCAATTACCTGACTTACATCGCCAAAAATCGTTGACACTCTGTTGACTCTCATTTCCAGGATGTGGCAGGGAGTGTGTCTCTCTTGTTTTTTGAGTAGAATGGCGGCCAATACATCAAAATAGGACGATGACATAACAAAGTCAATATTTTGCGATTAGCTGTAGCATATCTGAATATGGCAATAAATAGAAAACCCCAAAAACCACAACCGGAGATTCGAACTGATGCATCTTGTTGATCCGGGTAGGACCCATGGATTGACAGGTTTTCGTCTGGGTATGGCCTGCCAAGAAGCAGCAGGTTAAGTGTTTGGAAACCTATTGAACCGAACAGAACCATTGTTGCGGTCCCAGCCTTAACCACAGGCCGGATACCCGGACCAGTTGCTGACAGTAGACGCGACGTTGGATGTCACACTATATGGACAATATGGAAGCAAGATGCATGTTTTATGTGAATGTTGGTAAGTTTTGATCAACCAGAAAAACGCTAAATCTGCGTTTTGACTGTCACTGCCATGGGAATAGTTCTTCTTACCGTACAACATGAGTTGATTATTAGCACCAGTTTCATGTACTATCCTGGGGAGTTTTTGAGACAAACATCACCGGAGATGCATTCCATGTAAGAATGTCCTGTTGATATCCGGTAATCGTTGGATTTCAGCTATCGTACACCTTTAGTTATCCCTGTCAACAACCACCCAACATCCGACAGAGTTACTGCTAATTGTGGGCTGGTGCGAAACCCCTGCAACATGCACCCATACGCAGCATGATTCATCTCGAGTCAAACGCACAAGTTGGCTGTTACTTATTCCATTCTGACTTGAAGCAAACCATATATTGCTCAGGACTCCACACTTCTTTTCGTTATCATCTTCTTTGCCTATTCTACACCAGCAAATCACGGCTACACAACCACCTCAGCCAGGTGGGAGCCGATCCGAATGGAGCCGATCGACTGGCACTTCACCCAATGCGTCACTCGCTGGCACACAACAATAATGCAGAAACCAGATAGTCCACTATGACACTGCCAATGCAGCGACTGAAAAGATGACCCAGGATGCACACTTAAAAATTGTCTTCAAGACTGGAAGCATCAAGAATAAAATGCAGCATGCAATTGGATGTGAGCATAGCCTTATTGCAGTAAACATCCATCAACTGACCATATAATGTTCAGCTGATATATGTAGAGAGCTTTGTTACCAATTCGTCGCTACCCATAATGAGTATCCTCCAAGGTCACCCACGGCACGTGTCCACACAGCCCCAAAAATTCGTTATCATGATGTAGTCGGCTCTGGAATCTTTGCGGACAAATTTTGTGATAAGCATCCCCGAGAGTGGATGTAACAGCCTGTAATCTCCTGAACGGAGGCTACAGCAGCTTATAAGGTTCAGGTAGTAGCCATAGCTTATTGTTAGAAGCAGCAACTGATTTTTTGTAGGGTTTCAACATGTCAGCTACTACTCATTGGATCAGAAAGTAATCGAATGGGTGGTCACCCCTAACCCTAGCGGCGCTCATGCTCGGTGCTGTAGCAGCCGGTATGACCATGGCTACAAGCACTGTATATCCTTCAATTCTAATCACAACAAGACAAGCATATGGTCAAATGAAAGCAGAAGAGCCAGAGATTGACATAGTGAGAGATAGTGGTGTTGCATACGAAATGTTGATTGATGAAAGGACTACTAACAAAGGAACTTAAAGAACCAGAAATACAATGCATGGAGAAATTAGAATCCAGTAGCAAGTGTGGTATAGTTACCAATAGAGAATGCAAAGAGTATGGAGGCACCCTATGCATGGTAGTTATTGCTTCCATCGACAGAGAGGCAGGGCTGCATGATTTTTGGAAGTTGTGCAATCTCCTTATTGATTTCCTCTACCGTGATCTTTTCCCACTCCTCCTTCAAAACCACCTTCATCCCAGCAACAGTTGTGACGCATTCAGAGGCTTGGCACCATTGTATTCTGCTCTTTAGAATTGTCCAGATGCGTTCAATAGGGTTGAAATCTGGAGAACAGGGTGGCCAATCTGTTTTTGGTATACCATGCTTCTCTCTTTCATGTGATGTATAGTTTGCTGTATGGCAAGATGCACCATCCTCCATGAGAATGAAGTTTGGATTGTGCTGAAGTTGTCGACAGCATTCTGGCAATAGTAAAGGCTTTGCGACATGCTCGACATAACGCCATGCGTCCACGCCTTTACCATCACCTTGGGTAAGCTTTTCAATTTTAAACTTTTTGCCACACCAGCTCTGGGTGACTTTTCTGTGTGGTGGTCCATTTCTTTCTGCCTCTTGCTGTATTCTTGCCTCTTTGAGCTCGTGTGTACGTAATAGAGGCCATTCGATTGATGCTCTCCACTCGGAATCGAGGCGTTCACACTTTGCCAAAACTTTGGTATTGTACTTTTCAATTTCAATCTCAGCTGACGCTCACTCCTTTGACATCTCCGGATCCAAAACATCAAATGGACCCCTCCAGCCATATCCTATCATTCCCCAGCACATGACTGTCGGCCCATGTTTCTTCTTAGCACCGACACAATCAGGCACCCAGCATTTGGTTTGGGCTCTCCAGACTAATGGTCGACCAAATGTACCACATACTTCAATAGTAATTTCATCTGTGAATGAATAGTTCTTGCAGTCTTCATCGATTGTCCAATGCTGCCGAGCAGAACACCACACCTAAGTGTTCATTCAAATTAGCTGTGGTCATTGGTATATTTTTTGTGCAATGCAACTTTGCACTTACCATCCGCTTTTTCTTATTATCCTTGTCCAGTATGAACTTGCACTCTTCAATATAGGCCTTAATGCCCTGACATTTAAGTACCTGCAGAATTGTCGCTTTGCTAACATGTCCCAAGCCTGTCTTCAACTGCAATTGAACCAAAGACATATGTCGTGTTACCCAACTCTGTCGAACAGTGGTAATTAACCGATCTTTCTCAGCTCGAGACAGAACCTGAGGCCGCCCACTTCTTGCATCGGCGTCATGGCACTCAGCAGAGATCAATTTGCACAGTGGAACTCTATCTGATTCACAGGGCTCAAGTCCAAGTTGCTCTCCCAGTCATTCTGAAGATGGCAATTCTTGGAGCACACTCAGTTCTTTATCAATAGAAGCTAAAAATTGCTCGGCAGTGTTCTGATCCCCAAGTCCAACCTGCAAATGCTTACACCCTGCTGGCATTCTGATTGATTGATACAAATCATCCAGCTCAGCATCAATACTTCTCAAGAAGATATCATTATGCTCATGCACTCCTTCTCCACCACTACTACCAGTCCCTTCTTCAATTCCCTCACTGGATTGAGTCTGCAGCCGCTTAGCTGTAGCATTCTTCAGAGCATGCCTGTAGATATCCCCACAGGTTGAAGCAGCCACCCCTACCACATGCCCAATCTTCTTGAAAGAAAGTGGCTCGAATCCAGGTATTGCATGGTGCAGGGCAATGATGACAGCCCGGGGGTGGGTTGTAATCTGAGGGCCTGGCAGAGCGAGTAAATTTTCCTTAATTCTTTACCATCAACAGTCACACCTACCTCTTCTTTACTTGTTAGCTGTAGCAGGTGAAGCAGCATGCAAAGCCATTCGTGTCCTCTGTGTAGCGGTGCTGGTAGCTGGTTCAAATAGGGGTAGGTGAGCGGAGAAGGGCGACCAATGGGCACGGAAACCACATGAAATCTAAGCGCCCAATGTGGGTTAGGGTTAAACACCCAGCTAATTACTTTCTGATCTGATGAGTATAGCAAGACAAGGAGGTCGGGTACAGCTGGAACAGTCCGACATGCACCTGGCCTTGAATATGGCCAAAATGGACAAAGCGGGGATTTCGCACACTGCAATAGAGCAATCTCAATATCTGATCAAAACATCCTGCACGAAAGTTCAAGAATAGAAGAAACAGGAGTTGAGTTTCCTCGGCATCAATACATGAAGGCTGCGATGGAAAGACACCCGGCTATGCTTCGTCGAAATCACAAGGTAGGCTGCCTTGTGTGCTAAAACAGCACCACAGAGAATCGGCAGGCACTCTGGAGGCACAAAGGAACTGTACCCCCACCCGACCGAAACAGGCACCCAACACTAGAACCGACATCACCTCTGCCCAGTACGCCACCTGCCGCACCCGGTGACAATGAGCAAGCTCAAAGATCCGAACTTAACAATTTGCCAGCCGGATATGTGTATTCCCATGCGTCTCTTCCCAGCAGTCAATTTCTCAATCTTGATGCATATGCCCAGGATAGCCAGCATGATAAGGATTTTAATCCATATATGCTGACTGATGAAGGAACATCCACTGATTGGTACACTATCTTCTGTGTGGTAATGCAGCTAACATTCGGTTTGGAGATGAAAGAAGCCTATTGAGCGAACATTCAAGTGAGGACGAGCATCAAGCGAAACTAACAGGATATCTGAGTCTATTACTATCTACAATTCGCGGATACTGTAAAGTATATTTTAAAGGATATATTTATATATATTATCAAACAACAATGGAGTGAGCACAGAGACAGTAAACAAAAATGCTAGACAGGCTGCGAAACCAATGTGAATGATATACTATGCCAAATCAGATGGTTGGATAGTGCGGATACACCTACAGCAAAATGAGTGTCAACGAAGTGTCAACCATTTCAGGTGTCGTCACCCAGGTAATTGAATATGAGTTTGGTCGTGGTTTTCCATAATCGAAGTAATGGCCATCTTTCTAGGCAAAAATTCTAGTGACAAACTCCCTACCGCATCCTGATAATGAGCATCAATGGAGCATCAATGATCTTTGGCCTTGCATCCTGGGCAATCTGACGGGCAATAAGTTGCAGACAGTGATTACTGAATTATCAGCCTCATTCATAGGAAATAGAGATAGACATACCCTCCCTGCCTCACCTTGAGAATGTGCCGCGTCAACGGAGACTCAATGATTTTCGTTCTTGCATCATTGGTTATATGTGTAGCGCTTGATCACAAGCATCTATAAAAGATGTAGTGACAGCCATTATAGGCAGATAAGCAACAGACATTCCCACAACAGCCTCCGGGACAGTATCAACTTTTTTCATTTACAAAGTTACCACTAAGTGATCATGAGCCGTTTAGAGTGCAAACAGAGTCAAAACGATATATATTAACAATAACGGCCACATCGTGCTGTGTTCAACCATGATGCAAGGACGACAATCACTGATGCTCTGTCAAAGTCTATTTTCAACACAGGGCAGGGAGCATTTTCATTTCTCTATTTCTTATAATGGCTGCCAATACATTGTCTATGACTTTCTGCAACCTATCGCACCTCAGATTACCCAGGATACAACACCAACAATCATTGACACTCTGTTCAAGCTCATATTCACAATATGGTAGGTAGCATGTCTCTGCATGTTTTGATCATCAAGGCGGCCTATACATCAAAAAAAGACAGCGACATTCAAAAGTCAATATTTTGCTATTAACGGTAGCATATGTCAATGCTACAATGCATAGTGAAACTCGACACGCAGATCTGCAGTTTGCGACCAACTGATCTACCCTAATCCGGCCAAACTCGCAGATTGCCGGGTACAGGTCCATATTTGGCCCGCCACGAGGGAGCATGTCAGGTACCTGGGAAGGTTTGGAACTGAATGAACCCTTTTTTGCGGTGCAAACCTGGGCCGCTGGCAGGTTACCCAGATAAGTTGCTAACACTACTTGCAGGTGGTGATCGAATCAATCAGGAAAAGAAATTGAAAACTACACAGGAGTGATCCGAAAGCCTATTACTACGCAAACAATAGGATGAACTTGAACATACTGTTTGAGTGGATGTGCAGATATACCTAAAGGCTATAATCACGCAAACTTGGACACAATGAGTGAACAAACTGAAAGATCCACTTGGAGGCTGAAAGAAAACAACTCTGTATATTGACTTCAATAATGCAATAATTATGGCTTTGAAGTAGTGATTAGGTGAACCTTGAGATAAACTTTGGGGGCCACAATTAAGCAAGTTTACAGACCTATAGGGAGGCATAAGATATCGTAAGCACAAATATACACTTGGAAGTGGCAAGTATATAATGTACGAGGTTCACTTAGAGGTGGTTGATCATGAGGGAGATGCTATGAGAGGAGAAACCACATTGATTAGTTACAATTGAGACATGGTATAGCCAAGAGTAGTCAATCATATGATGTACCAAGCGATGAAAGATGGGATGAGAGTTGGGAGATGGGAGATTGGCTGGGAGTGAGAGAGAGTTGATCTTGGGTATATACTGTACAAAGTATTAATGAACAACTATGTCATGGAGAGATAGAAAGGGATGACCTGACATTGAATTCTGTGGAAAGGGTAGAGATGGGGATGACAAAGGGATAGATGGGACATGATTATAAGAGGGGATCATGGAAATAATCATAAGAAACTAGAACTAAGAGAATTTCATTTGCCAATCAATATACCATGTCTGATATGGCAGATTCACCACTAGATTGTGCTCAGATTAAGTTTGAAAAAGTGAATTCTGTTGCATATATGGTTTATCTCCCTGACGTATGGCTTCAGTTGGGCTGATGCATAATCTCTATCAGATGATGATCATTCCAGACTCAGCTGGAAATGCCAGACGTGGCTGGAGATGCCACCTGAGTGCGCAGGCATGCGTACAAGACATACTCCGAATACCTTATACATCAGAGTGCAAATGTACCTGTACTTTACAATATAAGCTTGTAGCAATCAGTACATGTCAACAGGTTGTGTACCCGGTTATCACTACTATCGAGATCTCACGATCTTTCCCATAATCTCTTTCACGATCTTCAAACAGAGCATCAAGAACCCTAAACCTTGCCACTGTAGCAACAACTGCAGAAACAGCACTAAGACTCAACACCATCATGAGCCAGCCCCATAATCTCCCAATGTCTTCCTTGATAGCTTCTCCAAACCCGCCTTCAACAACTCAAGGTGGGGTGCCATACCTAAGCTCACTCACGCCAACTATGACGAATGGAACGACCACATCATACTCATCCAATCAGCCATGAGAGCATATGCCATGGTCATTGAAGATGATCCTGAACCGCAGCCCATTGATTTTGACCAAGATGGCAACTATGATGAGTGGATGGCTAAGGAAGCCGAAGCTTCATCCATGATCCGACTCTCCTCTTCCACCGAAGTACAGCATCTTGTCAAGGGAATGAGAAACTGTCACGCGATGTGGAATACACCAAAAACCAACCTGGACACCGCCAGATCTTATATCGGCAGACAGGATATCCTTCGCCAGCTCCATGCTTGCCGACCTAAGGAGGACAAACCGATTAAAGCATACTTCACCAAGCTCAGTAACTGCCAGATAGAACTGGACCATACCGACCATGCAATAATCGATCAAGATTCCTGCACACAATTATTGACATCACTGTGATCACAGTATGCAATGATATTAATGATCCCAAAGCATAGAAGGCCCTAACCTACACCCGACCAGGCCATGCATGACCTCCTGGAAGAATAAACTACAGCCAGCCTCGCCAACGCACGCGGAGATGTATCCACGGCGGCCGCCCTTCTCTCCCAACGTGCCGGCAATTGTGGCTGAGGTAAAGGCCCTGGATGTAGTGGACGCAATAGACGCGGCGGACGCAGTGGACGGAGTGGACGCCATGGACACGGTGGACGCAGTGGATGCGGTGGACACAGTGGACGCGGTGGACGCAGTTGACGGGGTGGACGGGGTGGACAGGGTGGATGGGGTTGATGGGGTGGATGGGGTGGACAGGGTGGACAGGGTGGACAGGGTGGACCGGGTGGACAGGGTGGACAGGGTGGACGGGGTGGACGGGGTGAACAGGGTGGATGGGGTGGACAGGGTGGATGGGGTGGACAGGGTGGACAGGGTGGCCGGGGTGGACGGGGTCGATGGGGTGGTCGCGGTCGACGCTGCGGATGCTGTGTACGCTGTAAACGCTGTGGACGAAGCAATGGAACCGGACACAGCCAAGAGAGTAAGTGCACCTATTGCACAATTGACAGCGATACTACAGATGCATGCAGAAAGCGGAAACGCGCTCAGGAGGGAAGAAACAATGGAGGAAACAACGGAGGAAATAATGAGCACAGTTGCTTCCTGTGCGGGCTCCCAGGCCATGCCAAAGTCCATGGCGTCTCCTACAAACTTATAAAGTATTTTGGAATGCGAAGAAAGCCACTGCTACAGCAGCCCCCGCTGTAACCGGAGACAGCAATCCTTTCTGACTAACCGCCTCTACTCACGCTGTTGCCGCAGCCGCTGCCGGCATGCCTCCGAAGCCAGTCATTGATTCCAGAGTGTCACGCCACATGTGCAATGACCGCAGCGGCTTCTCAATGATCAAAAAGCTCTCACTTCTTGTGGTGATCGATCTCGGAGACAACAATTCAGTCACTGCTATGCATTACGGTTTCGTTGAAGGTATACAGCGCTATCAAGTCAAAGCCCTCCATACTTCTACTTTTCGACTTTCCCATCTATCGATCAACCAGTTGGATCTGGGCTGGCATATGACTATATTCCAGGACGGAAAATGCTCCATAACCTCGCCATCTTCCTGCACTCTCGCCGGAAATCCAATTAATGGCATATATGTCATAGTCCCTGCAACCGCACTCCTATCATCGACTACCGAGAAAGAGACAAACAGACGATGAGAAAGCTCACTTTCCAGAGTACTAATCACAGAGCCTATAAACACAGAACCTACAATCACATCTTCGAATCCACCTGGTTCTTCTGCTTCAAGTGCACATTCGACTGTAAAAACTTATTCCACTCGGAAGTGTCTGACGATCTCAGAATCAAGAATATGGCACCGATGACTAGCCCATATGAATCCTACCACCATGAATTCACTAATTGACAGATATACACACGATGATTCTATGTGCACAGTCTTTATCCAAGCCAAGCGCAATCAAAGGTGCAGTAGAGTGCCAGTCAAGCGCATTACGAAGCCCTTTGAACTTGTAAAATCGGATTTGTGCAGTCCCTTGTTTCACTGGCCTTCTGAGACAATCAGTATTATACATTATTGATCGTCCACTACACAAGGTTCACATCCGTATGGCTGCTCCCAAATGAACAAGCTGAGACCTGCGCATCCGCCTACCTGTGATTTCAGGGCCGAGTGGACTCAATGGGATACAAGATGAACCAATTCCGGTGTGATAATGAACCAGGAGAATATCACCATGAGACCTTCTAATATGTCCTCCCGGCTCGAGGAGCAACATACGAGGCATGCCCTCCATACGCTTACCATAACCATTGTGTTGACGAATTGATGATCAATACAATCACTGAAACAGCTCGTGCAATGATGATAGACTCCTTGGCCCCCATCCAGTTCTGGGGAGTAGTAGTTAATACCGCAGTCTATGTGCATCAGAGATTGCCGAATCTAGGCCTGAAACGAAGTGACCGCAATGGCTATCAAGCACCATACAAAACGCCATAGGACATGCTGAATGGATTCGGCAAACCTACGCCCAACGTCAACGGCAACGAGATATCTTATCATGCTTCTCTCCAAAACCCACACCGTTTTGGATGTTGAACCAGCAGACTCATCCCCGCAGACCGATGCCGAGGCACATCCGGCCCATAATCTAAGCCTTGCATCATGGTAGGCTACCCACATGACTCAAACACTTCATGGAGGATTTAGGACCGCAAATTCTAGAGAGTGAAAGCCCAATCGGAATTTGTCTTCGACGAAACAAGAATACACACACGCCGTGTAACCATGGAATTGATCATAACAACATGTAGCAATTAGCAGAAGATGAGGAATATGTCGAAGAAACAGATACTGGAGATGAGCCTCTCTGAGATAGTCAACCTACACAGATATGTAGGAGATCCTCATTCGACATGGATGAGGCTCTTGACGAGGAAGCCGAAAGCACCCACAGCCGGTGTCTCCGCTGAGATGATCAGACTACCCAGCATTTGGCAGCAAATGCAGCATACATTGCCCACAGCTGGCGCCTCCACAGAGAGGATCAGACTGCCTGGCGCTCGGCAGCAGCAATCAAGCAATCAAGCCAAATAACGCTCACAGCTCCAGCTTCAGCTCCGCCGATAGGGAGCCGTGTCACAAAACTTCAAAGTATAGTCTCCGCGAGGCATTAACAGCATCTGCAACTGATCTATTCACCTAGGCAGACGCTAAGGAAAGCTCTCAACGAGATCACTGGAAGCCAGCCATGGAGGAAGAAAGCACATCAATCCTGCTCAATCACACCTTCTCCACTCTCAACCCCCAGGAAGCACAGCAACTGCCAGATAAGCCGATTGGTTCTAAGTGGGTGTACAAGACTCAACACAATCCTGACGGGTCCACATGGTACAAAGCACGGCTGGTCATGACAGGATGTGAACAGACATATTTCAGTAAGACGTATGCCGCTACTGGGAAGATAACTACATTCCGGTATCTCTTGTGTCTCATCAGGAGATATAGGTGCATTATGGACCACTAGGATGTCGTGACCGCTTTCCTGAACCTCGATATTGACAATGACCATATATATATGACTTTGCCAGAAATATGGCCGCAGGGCCTCAATGCGCCGAAGATCATTGTCAGATTCCGGAAAGCTCTATACAGCCTTAAACACACTCCACGGCTATCGCATGATGATATAAATTCCTTTCTACTCTCTGTTGGGTTCACTCAATCCCTTGCGGATCCTAACCTCTATTATCGCAGTGATGGCATTCTGTTATATCTGTATGTCAACTATATCTCCATCTCATATCCGGCGGTAGCCACCAAAGTTGTGACTGAAGTCAAAGCGAATCTCTCAGAGAAATACAAGATAGCGAACCTCAGCCCGGCACGAAAATTCCTCGGCATTGAACTTCACCCCGATGGTGCCGGGGACAGTCGCAGACAGAAATCCTATATCATCCCAATTTGCAGACAATCCGGCATGGACAACACTCACGATGTCTCGAAGCCCATTGATCCCAATGTCATATTGGACTTGACCTATGATTGGGGGCAGAAGCAATTGACTGATATCACAGACTATCAAGCAGTCATGGAATCAGTAATGTACGCAGCACTTGCAACTCGGCCAGATATCTCCTATGTTGTCGCTTCTCTGTCTCGTTACAATTCGTGGCCATTCACCAGCAATACAACTGCTGCTGAGGGAGTCGTTCAGTATCTCAATTCCACAGCCGATTTCCGACTACACTACAACGGCAATGGCATTGGCATTGGCATGGGCATTGGAATTGCCATTGAGTTTGGCAATAGCTTTGAAGGATATGGGGATTTTGATTGGGCCAATGACAGCGCAGACCGCAAGTCTCAAGGAAGCCCTGTTTTTCTCGTAGGGCCTGGAGCTATCAAGTAGCAGTCTCGAAAGCACAATCAAATCGCGATGTCAACTCTCGAGGCTGAGTTCATCGCCTGCTAGGAGGCCTCCAGAGAAGCGAAATGGTTACCCCAATTGCAAACGGATATTCACGGTTTTCAGAAAGACTTATCACCGCTGCCAATCAACTGTGACAATCAGGGTTCTATCACCCTCATCACCATGGGAATCATCAAAGCTCGAACAAAACACATTGACGTTTGCTATGACATCAGTTGAGATCTGCATAAACGACGAATAGTCAACTACTCCTACATACACACAGACGAAAATGTGGCAGATTTGGTCAAGAAAGTAATTACTAATGCTAAGCATACAAAGTTCACGAAAGCAATGGGTTTGTGGTATTTGGAGGTTGATATAAGTTTGGATTTTAGGTTGTTTCACCTGTCCTTTTGGAAATACAGATTTCCTTGTTTATATGGATGGCCATCCTCAGGCTATGGTAGTACTCTTTCCCTGCTCACTTGCCATGCAGGGTTTTAAGGAGGCTACTATGGGAATTACAGTTTGTTTGTTTGGTTGTTTGTTTGTTTGTTTGTTTGTTTGTTTGTTTGTTTGTGTGTTTTCTTGCTCCATGGAGTGTAGCAAGAGGGGGGAGTGTTGCATATATGGTTTATCTCCCTGACGTATGGCTTGAGTTGGGCTGATGCATAATCTCTCTAAGATGTTGGTCATTCCAGACTCTGCTGGAGATGCCAGCTGAGTTCACATGCATGCGTACAGGACATACTCCAAATACCGTATATATAAGAGCACAAATGTACCTGTACCTAAGAATATATGCTTCTAGCAATCAGTACATTTCAACAAATTCCAAATCTCATTGGGCAGGTGATAGCTTATGTTTCTCATATTACCTGGTAACATTCATATTATTTCCATGTCTCCATTCCATCCTCTCTGTTTCTTGTTGGCATTTGTACAATTGCAAGACAGCATAAAGGCAAGTTGTCCCCCTGTATCTACCTGTGCCTTGACAATACTTTAACCCTGAGTACAGCCTTCACCAAAGACACGGTATCATATGTAACCACCCGGTGTAATCTCATTCATTCCAATTACAAGTCAGCACCTCTATCTCACCTCAGTTCTTTTGGCAAATCCCTATTTACAGATCAACTGCTGTCAGTGAGCATTCCAGAAACTCCAAGATAAAGTTAACTATTATTACATTTCCACAATTTCTAGTCCATTGATAAATCAGGTATTAGCTTTTTGTTATGTTGTGATGAACCTTTCAAGACAATTGTTTGATTGGGTCTAAGTCTAGAATGAAATGCAGCCAATATAGTACCTGCCAGCAATAACCCAAAGCTATGTGATGACGTATTCTAGAAAGACTCTGTATAACTTGATTTACTTCCCTCCCAATCAACCCCCACCGGGCAGACTGCCTCGATATCAACCATCTTCAAGTACATCCCAAAGTTTACCCACTCATGGTCTCTAAGTGTATCTCTAAGTTCATACAGTAATACCCTGAACAGTTCATCTCTACATTCATTGAATCATATTCGCAACTTGCATCTCTATATTCTCCTAACCTCATCTTCCAAGTACATCCCTAAAGTTACACACTACCAGCCTCCAAGTACATCTTTAAGTTAACTCAATGAATATCTCCATGTGTATGACACACTTATACACTTCAAGTGCAAATTTAAGTCAACTTTATTGTGACCCCCCAGTAAATAACTGAGTTCACAAGCCCATGCCCTTCAGAAGCATTGTGAAGTTCACCAGATCACACCTAGCAAGTGGTTATCACATATCATACAACTATGATCTCTAAGTACATCTTAACATGATCTATATCATACTGCCCAAATAAATCGCTCAGTTACCATGATTATTGTCTCTCGGTATATGTCTAGAATTAATTAATTGCACCTTGGAAGTATTGGCGGAGTTTACTGTATTATATACTCCTCATTCCAAGTTCATTTTCATGCCCAGACAATGGCCATCACCAGACCCGTTGCTGTATCATTGCAAGCCCTACCTACTGATGGTTTCAATCAAACATGTATAGGCTGTTTGATATGTACTTAGATATATAAAGTCATATATATAGATAAATAGGTGAGAATACAAACTGAATACATGAGTTTTAAAACCATTTCACAATAAGTAATCACTACAGTTTCAGATACACCTGCAGTGTTCCCAAACAATATGTCATTTTTTTGAGACTGCTGAATCTCAGGAGGAGCATTGGCATTGCTGTCACTGTGATTCATTATGGCTGTTAGTATGGTACTGTGATGCATTATTGTTATTAATACGATACTACTGCACATTCGGGGTTCATTACGATGAGTTATGGGAGTTCATGCTACCATTGTATACATTTTTACTATTTGCAAGATATTATAGCATCTCATGTGTAAGAACCTCAACTTATAAACTTAATTTTTAATACCAATTTTCATAGTGTCAAGTTAGGGTTTACATTCAATAACGATAAAGTTGAATCACATGTTGTCTCAGAGCAATCATGTTATTAATCGAGATATATACAATATTTTTCATGTAGAAACTTGTTTAGCCTAATAAATGTACAAAGTTCAGCTATTCCACCACTCCTACACATAACTCTCACCACTCCAACACGGATATCACAAGCAAACAACTCAAATATGATTATATCAGCAAAATGTAAAATGGTTTGGAAGTCATAACCGAACAACTCAGCAACTCTGAACAGCCACACTGATCCTTCGAGATGCTCCCAGATGCTCCCAGATGGGCTGAATGCAAAGCGATGTGCTCTCAGGTGCTCCGGGACTACTTCACTGGTTCCCCTGAATACTCTGGAAGTTGTGGAACACAATCGAAGAATATCCTGAAGAGTGTATAGTTGTCTTCAAAATGCTTCCAAATCAAACTATGAGGATGTGCAAATTTCCGAGCTATTGAGAGTATTGGCCATGTCTCTAAGAGTATTCCGGTGCACTTCGAACCTGGAGCCATACTCTCCGGGAGTGATTATTATAATGTTATTTCTAATAATACAATTCAATCAACCATCTTCTGCACACCTTGATTCTGGCATTGTAACTTTAACACTCAGTCCAGTAGGTATCTAAATCCACATGATGATTTACAAGCCATACGCTATCGATTCTATCTGATGCAGCATTATTCTCTCGCACCAGATGTGCAGGTCCAACAATTACTCCGACCGGTACAATATGCATCTTATCAGTCTGTTTGACATCCCAGATGAACCTGTCAACACAATCAGCCCAACCATGCGGATCTTTGTACTTTGTGTGAATCACCACCGCATCTTCGTGAGGTTGCGGACATAATATCCGATGATGGGTCTTCTTGCACCTCTGAGAGGAGGTGGATATTGATTTTCCTGCCGGCAGGCGCTCCTGAAAGTGGAGGATCTGATTTGGTGGAGTCCAGCTGAAGTATAATACAGGGAAAGAAGGAACTCGGCCATGGAATGTGTTATTGAGGTCACTGTCCGTATATTGGACCCAGATGATATGAGATTCAGGCATGATCCCTTGGTTGGCATCCATATATTCTACCTTGCAATCAAGTTCCAGATGCTCAACAGATGGAGGGCGGTGAAATGGTTGACGGTAGTACAACAGCCCATTCAGAAGTTCAATAAATACACTGTCTCTGAGTACATTCTGATCATATCCGAGCACCACTCCACTAACTTCTTGTCCCCAGTCATCTTCAATTTGTATACAGAATAGCTGTCCAAAGTTGGGAATTCTGAAATCTACTGATGCATCTCAGAGTGAGGTGAATTTGATACCTCTGCACACACCGCGGACATGACTGTCTCTCAAATGATGTACCTGTTGTGATATGGGGGGGAAATATGTCTCTTTCTGACAGTGGTGGAGGCGTAGAAGATGGGCTCGGCGCGTATTTCGCCGTTTATCAGCAGCCGATTGTAGGTTGAAAAGTTTCCCAGAGTCAATAATGTACCAGCCTTGAAGGGCAAGATATGAGAGTGTCACTTCCATATAGTCGAGACCAGTACACCGGTCATTGTTCTTGAACATCTGTTAAATGTAATTGACATTGTGGGTACATCGATATACATCTTTCACATTGCCGATATGTAGCCGTTCAGAAATCGTGGTGGTGAAATTGTCGCCGGAAGCCAGTTGCCAAATTGACTCTGATATATGGCTCACACTATGCATCTTGCGATATCTGAAATTGATTACACGTTGTTCGATGGTGTTCTGGAGCTCCTGAATGGCAATTGGCTGCCACCAAGCTTCAAACTCAACAAAGCGGATGGAGAATTCCTATGTGAACCGCATCTGGTCTTTCGAAGTAATACCATGAATCTCTCTCTCGAGCTGATTCACAACGCGGTCCGTATCAGATATACTCCAGGTGGTGGCTTCAATCTCAGCATCGGATAGGCAGACCTGAAAATGCACATGCTTATCTGCGGTCATGTTTACCGCCCCATAAGCCTCTTCCTCTGCACCAGTCTCCACTTGAGGACGTTTTTTGGCGAATATGCTTCTGGGACAGATTGCCTTTGTCCCGACTTCCTGCAATTGTTGTCACTCATGATGTTGGAATAATTTATGAAATAGCTTGCCTTTAGCAGGTGTCAACTGATGGATTTCACGCTCCAATCGCTCAATTGCCATCTGCCGATCAGCAGCTGACCAGATGGTTACCGCATGTCCGGCTCTATTCAGTCGCACCTGGAATTGTCATCGTTTTGATGTCGTAACCTTGTCAGCCCCGGACAGCTGAACCTCCATTGCAGTACTGATTGTATCAATCTTTTGTTCTCGTAAATGATGGGATCCTCTTGCCAATAGTTCATGCACATTGGCCTTCGGAGAATTTCACATCTTCTGATCTCGAAAGGCACCCCTCGTGTTGTACAATCACTTTAGTGCATCATCTACTGCTGCAAGGGTTAGATCAGAGTGATTTCGTTGGCTGACAAGTAGAGAGAATTCACATAATGCCCGCAGTGCTCCCATCACCATTTCATCAGAGGCAGTTTCCACCCCAGTTTTCCCAGCATCCTGGGAGCAGTCAAGAATTGGAGCGCAATTCACTGCCAGTGGTCTGATTATGCCCCGGATTTCTTTTCCCTGCCAGGACCCGCTGTTCATCGAATCGAACGGTTCAGAGAAGCACCAGACACCTGGATATCGTCGTACTGATGTGAATCAATTGTCAAATCGATCCTTGTCATTTCCAGCTTCCGGGTATTTGAGCAGCCAGTGCAATCAATCTTTAACTAAAGCCAGGAGCAGCTGATGCAATTCATCAGGCTGCCAACAAGGATAGACATTGCAGAGAGGGTAATGCCAGAACTGGTTGCGGATTGGTTGAACAGCAAGAGTGTGCAGAGCATCGATATCAGTTTCATCCAGAAGCTCCAACTAAACTTGCTGATCTCGTGGGTTATCAAGTGGTCGAAAAGTTGAATGCCCCATCGGCGCACCATTAGGCATTTCACTCATTGGGCATGAGCCATATGAGCCTTGAGCAACCATGACTTGTCCCAGATAATTCCCGACCCAGGCAGCCAAAAGAGGATAACATTGTCTCGGGAATCCATCAGCACAATCCCATTTCAAGCTAGGGCCAGTGATGTCAAGATTCCGGAGTGGGGACAGCACTGTTCCAACTGTGGAATGCCATGCCTCGTCAGTATTATTGGCACCATTCGGATGACAGGGGATCAGCCCAACAAGAATCCAGGCATGCTGTTCAGGTGTATGACAGATATCATTTCGAAAATTACTGATCGTGAGATACAGCGGCCAGGCGTGCTGGTCGCCGGAAAAATTAGTCAAGTGGGTCTTGTCGGATTCCCAAATGACTGGCACAATCGGCACTCCAGCAGGAAGTAGATCTTAGGTATCCCACCACCAATCGCCTGTAATCATCTCGCAGTATGTTCTGCTACATTTTGTGCCTGCAAGGCGCACCAGTTCAAAATCGAGGTGCGCCTGAAATGGGAGATGTGCCAAAAGGAATTGTATTCATTTGAAAATATCCCGGTAGTATAATGTTCCAAAGATGTGCACATGATCTTCAATCCAACCATCATTGCACAACCCAAAATCGAGCCTGGAGAGGAGCTTTCGTAGAGCATCTGCTGATTGAAATGATTCACTGTTGAAGTTGTCCAGTACACGCCTCAGTTGTTGATCTATCCACTTTTTCGTTTGCTGGCTAAATGATTGAGCCTGTTGAAAGTCGTGTGCGGACTGAAAAGGATCCCATGGATTCAATTGTTCTGAGTACTTGTGATGCTTGTTGTATGATCCAGTCGCATGGCCATATGCTTTCCCCCCCGCGTTCTCCACTCCAACTACCTGTGTATGAGCCCTCGTCTTTGTTGGACCATGGGTACAAGTCAGATCAGGATTCTAGGGGTCTATCGTTTCTTCGTCGGAAGTATCTTCAGGTGGTGGTGCACCATTCACATTGTCAATGGGTAGATGAATTAGTTGACTAAGCTCATCGATGGCCATTCAGGTGCACTGACTGAAGCTGAACCATGATGGCTCAGGTCGATCCCAGCCTGCAGGTGGTAAAATCCCATCAGTTACTAGCCCTTCATTCATCGATAATGTGTGATATTGTTGATAGTGGGCCTTGAGTCGGTTCTTGTCGGATGATTTCCTTTTGCAGATAAAGCACTTGACATGTTTCTGGTGAGTGTTGACCATATGTGAGAAATGGTCACTGAACATGTATTCGCATGAATCTCGATGATGCTTCAGGGGGTGATTTATTGCCTCTGCAATATTGGTTTGAATGTGAGCTAACTCAGGTTAGTGTAACTCATTCACAGGCGCATTGCACCCCACCAAATGCAGGGGGGAGGTTTCCTTTGTCATCACTGCAATCACCACAATGGGGCCTCCTACTACGTCATTGTGAGTTATGCCTATGCTGGAGACTCCGAGCAGCTGATAATAAAGGTGGATCGTCATAATACAATTAATCGGTGAGTTTCCAAGCTAGCTGGATGTCTGGGCATTGATCATCGAGAATTGATAAGGCTGGTAGGATGTTTGCTTCAGTAACGATCTTTGACAGGAGCGTGGATCATGAGGAGAACTACGATGTACAGGCAAGGAGCTCAATAGGAAGCTATCACTGTTGCTGCTCGCCTCACAGGCCTCCTATTGAATGAGGTTGCAAGGTCATACACGCACAACATATGTGTAATATCCCAAGTTGTGCTAACCTTCATACTGGCTATAGTTCTTGTTGGGTTCCTGGAAATATCATATCACATCCCTTCTATGACCTGTGAAGTCATCGATGCGGACGAAGGTGAGCACCTATCGAATATCCTAGTATATGACTTCGAGCATATAACAAAGAAAGGCGGGATCTGTGTGAGCAAGGTTTCTTTTTCTGAAGGCCTGGGTCGGTTTCATGGATCAAAGGTGTTGTGCAACACCACAGATTGTGACAACAGACGAGGATAGAAGAAGCCCTTCATTCCACCGAAGGTCACTGCTACCTGCAATATACTCAACCATATTCCAATTGATTCTATATCTCATCACGCATCTATAGTAGTTTACCACTCTCTTTGTTTGACAGAGCATGTCAACGAAAGGATCTCCACCGAAGATGATGAGTATGGCTCCACCTGGTGGCCATGTTGGATCGCAACGACATGGTGACGACAATTCAGAAACACCAGATAAATGTTCACGACATGCCACTCGCAAGGATAGTCAATTTGGGATCCACACCAATCAATATCATCAGCCGCAGGGGTATGGTTACCCTCCTTGACAGCAACCATTCCCAGGTGCTCGGCAGTTCTATGACCAGTCTCCATTCAACATGACACACAGTTCGCAACCTACCCGCTGCGCAAGCCAAGGACATCCAAGTGATGGGCCACCATGGGAAGGATATGACCTGCACCAAGGTTGTTATGGCAGGTCCCAAATGATCCCCTCTCCACAGTTCCCAGGACAAGGGCCGTCATCCTCAGGTGAACCAAGAGTGCCTCCAGGATTGCCTGGGAAATCATCCAGTCAATCAGCTCACATCTTCCAGCTTGACTCATCAACCTCAACCTCCTTCCGGCGAGCCTGGGAGACACCCCACAAGCCTCCCGACAATCATATTCCAGCCGCCAGTGGAACCGCCGAAAACTGATGTTCGAGGGATTGCCGACTTGCCCCCAATGCCGGAGATGTTCCACAATGAATATGATGCAGCTGATGACAGCGAGGATTGGTCGGACTTCGGCGGTGCAGAAGGCAAACTCCCAACTAGCCTGAAGCAAACAGAGTTCTCCTTGAAGCAATTTGAAAAAACGATGGGGTAGGCCAACTACAGTGCATTCAACAACTGTAAGAAAGTATGGGTGGCGAGGATTCTCGAGAAGAAGCATCGGTCCATAATCTGAGGGCAGAACAGATCGAACAAAGTTCCAGATGGACCCCTGCACTGGGAGATGGCAGTCGCAGATTATTTGGTGACATTCGAGAACTGGCTGTGGTCGGGTAATTTCCATAATGCCAAATGGATTCGCCGGTAGTGGTTGGAGATGTCTTTGAAGCAATGTGCAAGCAAAATTCGAGAGGCGAGGAAGAAGGGAAGGCGAGGCAACAAGCGACCGGCAACCAATTTGCGAGAGTGCATGGGCAATAAGGCGGAAGTAACCTCCCAGAGTTGCCAAATACAATGTCCACGGTTATGATTGAGTGGGTGTTGAATGGGAAGGATATGGTTCTGGCCCCCAAACAACTCCAAGCCTTGTATACGGATGTGAGGCACTGGGAGGAGTTGGTTGATTTCATCGACCAAAACGGCGGCCTGAAAGAGCCATACAATCTCACAGCGATGTTCAAGAACACCTTGGAGCAGGACAAATTGGGAGAAGAGACTATGGGAATATACAAACACGGGCAAATGATCAATAACCTCATATATGGCCAGATTTCATACAACTGTTGTCTTTCAAATGTTTTCAAGTCGAAACTTGGATATAATGTGAAGATATTTGTGATAGAAACGATGAGAGCGACAGGGAAGGGGATTGCGAAGCACGTAATGAGGCCGACAGAGGTAATCCCTGTTAGCCGTGTCAAGGCTAGATGTGAGCAACTGCTAATCATTATACATAGACTTTGGAAGGTTCTGAAGAGGGTGGAAGAGAGGGAGAAGTGAAGGGAGAGGAGGATGGTGGGCACAAGAATAATGCTTTTATTAATGTAAGTTCTGATTGAAAGAATAGAATTGAGTATATTCCATCGGCATGTATTCGTTCAAATGGTTGCTTCTCTGTGATATACCTAACATTGAGATGAATTTCAGGAGCGCTGGAAGATGAGCTTATCTGCCCAGCATACATCCGAGCGACTGAAAGAGATCATTAAGGACGAAAAGAACACGGACAAAAGTGCAAGTGACGTTCAGGAGCAAGTGGGGGATGGAGAGGAGGTCCTTGATCCAGAGAATACAAGCTCAGTACTGAATGCAGTTCTCAATACAATCAACAACGAATTCGAACACGAGTGTGTTGATGAAGCATTCAGGCTGCTCAATGCACGTCGTATTCACCAATCAACAGATGACTCTGTTCCAGCCCGCAAGTATTCAATTCCAGACCTGCCCGCAACTAAGTTTTTTGGTGCACCAGGTTTGGGCCATCAGGTCCATCGTGAGGAGATGGGTTTGGGATGGTGATATGCCAGGAGCACTGGTGGCGTATGGAACGGGTCTTGGAAAGACTTACACCTCGGTTGCAGCGGCAATGCTTTGCACTTTGGTGACTGAGAATGTCATAATGGGGTTGCCACTGTCCATTTTATGGGGGAATACCCTTGAAGAGTGGGTGATTGTGGCGCACAATGACCTTTCCGGCATGGTCAGTGAAGAGCGGAAGTGGTATCTGCTGCAGAGATTGAATTCTGTGCCCTGCCGCCTGGTGGAGATCCAGTCAACACCACCCCACGGGGATTCGTCACTGATCTCAGCCCTTGAACCAATCCTGGTGGTAACAATACCCGGAGTGGCTGAGACCTTCAAAAGTGCTATCGAAGAGATGACACATGGAACCAATTTCAACTTCTTCAACTTATTGCATGCCGAAGATGCGAATCTCACCCACGAGGATCTGAACCCCAGTATTGACAAGCCAGAAAACCAATGAAATATCCACCATGTGCTGTATGATACCTTAACATCCAAGACAAAACAATCAAGTAATGGCCAACTCTCCTACTGTGCATGCAGTTTTGTGATTTTTGATCACTCCCATCGGTATAGGACTAAAAACAGTGTGGGCTGGCAAATTGTGATGAATGCGAAAATTGGATGCAAACTTCAAGTCACAGCTACACCGGGATTCCATTCACTCTATGACTGGTGTTTTCAGACGATGTGGCTGTTTTCAGGTGCGCCTGAAGATCCAGAGGATGATACTGTGATGGCAGAGCATGGTGCTGAGGCATTGTATTCTGCAGTGAAGAGTTTGATGCATGCTATCCGGACTGAAGACGAAGACGCTCAACATGATGCGGCGCACCGGATGATTGAGATTGCAAATCCATGGACAAGCAGGCGGTGGTTAGAATCAATACTTGCCAATGGAAAACCACTCGTCCGGATACCAAAGGAGAATGCACACCTCATTGATCTCGAGTGGACTGAGGATAAGCAAGCATATCTGATGACCCTGGTGGACAGATACACTTTGCAGGGTGCTTCTGGAGCATGGAGGGTTCATAGATGGCGGCTAGCATGTTTCTCGTTAGTGTTGGGAGACAGCGAGGATGGCAATGATTGTTCCGGACAATCGCATGATGAATGGCCACTCGATACTTGGGTGGAATCTCCAATTTTCCGATGGCTGAGAGAGACATTTTTGCCAATGCTTGTCAAGAAACCTGCAGAGTATCCCAAACGTGACCAAGACGATGCATTGAGAGGGACGCTCCTTCCAGAAGAGAGACACGAAAATGCACCGCCCAGTGCACCCCCTCCACAAAAGGCAGTATTATTGTGTCCTCTTCCTGGCCGAGTTCGTCATTTGAAGTGGTGGCTAACAAAGTTTTTTGCAGATAATGTGGATTTAGTCCACATGTATGCCAAAATGGGCAATAATGAACGCACAGAAATGCAGTTCAAATTCCAGGATTCACGAAATCCCTCAGTATTCTTAACCACACCCAAACTGGGCGGGACAGGCCTAAATCTTACAGCTGCAAATCATGCAGTAATAACTGAGAAATTTTGTGTATTGAATGAGCAGCGGCAGGCATTTGCACAAGTTGTACGGCTAGGGCACAACCGAGTACCACACACATGGTTACAGAATACAGGTCTTGGTGGCTACAATAACTGCGCGAGTGATCTCCACCAACACTCTGGAGTTGTGCAAATGAGAGTCCTGCATAGCTTGATGAGTCAACCGAACATTGAGATGTCGATGATATACCAGATTCTGGAGGCTCGTGAGGACCATAAGACGCTGCTGACAGAGACTGGAGACATGTTGCTGTCTGATGAACCATTAATCCTAGAGTGTTAGACGCTTCATCAAGGTATGCCTCTTTAGACATTCGAGCAACATAATTTTCTTAACTGATAGAAATAGTCAAAAAGGTTGTTTTTAAGGGACACTATACTGGAGAGATGAATCTTTCTCTCTTCAATGTTGAAGCGAATCAAAGTTCTGATGTTGGAATTGTTGTATCTTGAATTAGAATTTGCTACAGTGGGATTTCATTGGGATTCTCGTTTATTATTAATGACGATATGAGATGAAGTGAATTGATGCGCGACACGAGATGTTCCACCAGCTGACCAATTGTATGATAAATGGCATGAGTTGAATTGTGAGAATGATGCAGCAAAGGGCTTCAATCAATCGGCAGTTGCGAAATTGCGGTACACAGGAAGCCTGATGCCACGAACGTATCTCAAATGCAAAAGCAAAAGTCATCTACTTTCATGTGCACTGGAGTCTCGTCTGCAAATGTCATATGATTCGTTATGACAGATTGAGCACTGCATCTCTGCCAATCGCATTCAGCAAGAAGACAGTATATGTGATATTCAAGTACTTATGTCTGAGTATGAGACACGGCTCACTAATTTGTGGCAAAGCGGGAGCGTCTGCCCTCATATGATTGAAGTTCAGGTGCACCGGAACTTAAACCTTAGGCCAGCAAATTCTCCGGCTATGCCACGAGTATCCTGACACAGGTACTGAGTATTGCTTAGACTGTCTGTATGCCAAATGGGATACGCAAATATGCAGTGATCGATCGGTAATAACCATATGTCCCGAGCACTCTCTGGTACACCGGAGAATCCAGTACTTATCATCCTGACTGATCCAGCACTGCGTAGTTGCCAATCTCATTTGTCAATTAAAACAGATTAGGTGATATTGAGTACCTGTGTCAGGATATTGGTGGCATAGCCGCAGCATTTGCTGGCGTATGGTTGAAGTTCCACTGGACGAGAGAATCCTGGGCATATCTTCATGACTGTTACGGGGGTTCGACACCCATCCAATAATAGTTCCCTAAGTACTATGGGTGGGTACAGCCGTAGATCCTATTTCCTAATTTCAACGTATTCCGTTTTCTTCAGTTTGATATACCTTGGCCTTTGGGAAATTCGCCATTCCTTTATCCAACTTGATTTTTCTCCGACAATCCTTGACCCTATGATTTCCTTTTCGGTCCGAAGGCCAGGCACACCTCAAGCACTCTTCCGCGGCCTTTCTTCGGCTCAACTCTGAGGGATCAATTCCTTCGGTTTTCGAGAAATCTTGATTAGACCTTTTAACTGGGACTTGTCCTGATGTCGTCCTGGATGAGGGGTCGCTCTGCTTCTGTTTTTCTAACTTCCTTCTTTCCCGGCGGGACCTTGAAATGAACCGCTCAGTACTTTGAATGATTCGACAATGCTGATCGTTCTCGGAGCAATAAAGATTCAGATCGCTAACGTCAATATTAATATCTTGGACTGGCGACACTCTTTCCAGACATAGGCACCGCATCTCGTTATCAATCCTAGGATCTTCCTGAATATCTCGAGGTATTTTTGATACCTCTCTAACGTATTGATTCGTAAACAAGGGAGAAGGTTGTTTCCTTTCTTGATTCGAACACTCCGAGTCTGCCGATAAATCCTTATCCTTCACTAGCGAATCTTCTGAACTTTTCCGTAGATTATCAATATGAGCAATTAACCCTTGCTCCAATCCGATAATAGATGCCAGCCACCAAACACACTGCGCCACGAAGATTTGCTGAGTTCTTCTAGCGTATACTATAACTTTCTCGAGGGCTTACACAACAATGTCGTTATCGTTCTCGAAGGTAATCGTCATCTGTCAGACACAGACAATCAAGGTGCGGGGCTGCCGCTACACAAAGCTAATAAATTCTAGGTATAGGTATAATAGGTATAGGTATCATAAAAACGCAATAATAAATGAGGGTTCTTCTTCACTGTTAGGTATCCGTCTTTTCGTATCTCAAGCTGGTTGTCCTCTCCATCGTCAGAACAACAGGGTCTCTTTATAGTCTCTGAAATGAACAGTCCGGGCTTAGCATCGCTCTCTATGATCCCCTGATTCCTCAGTACAGGCTTAGCATCGCTCTCGATGATCCCCTGATTCTGCAGTACTATATATCAATCCCTGAACATCAGGCCACAACCTCACGGGTCTTATCACCCGAAAATTCCTTATCGTAATTAAATCAATCCCTCGATAACAGCCACTTATCTGTGGGTCTTATTGGAATGCCCGGTAGATATCCTTGCGGCTTCTTTGCGTGCGCCTAACAGAAGTGCTTCCACAATAGCAACTTATCTTTGGGTCTTATTGGAATGCCCGGTAGATATCTTTGCGACTTATTTGCGTGCACCTAACAGAAGTGCTTCCACAATAGCCACTTATCATTGGGTTTATTGGAATGCGTGGTAGATATCCTCGCGACTTATTTGTGTGCGCCTAATGGAAGTGCTCGCTGATCATTGAGTTTGTTTGGTAGATAACTCTTCAGGCTCACCGGATACCACTCCGTGCTGAGAGAACATAGATCCTGACACATATTATATGTTGAGATCCAGACTCATGCAAATCAATGCAAGGTGTTCTCTTCTGGTAAAACCAATGTCAAAAATCCCTCACTTACGTCATTCTACGGTAGAGACAATTCTCGATACCGGGGTGTGTCTTCCCTTTATCCAACATTTACGAGATGGAGGTCCGGAGCCCTCTTAATCGTCTAGACTATCAACTGCCGTGCACGTATATTCGTGCAAGTACCGCATAGTCTCCAGGTGCGAACGAAGTATCCACACTTCGCGTGACCAATATAACTCCCGCTAAAGAGCATATTGCTGGTCTACACTTTGGGGGACTGAGCCTGGTATGGGCCTTCCACGCCCATCCACAAGTGCCATTATCACTGTTAAGGGAGAACCCCTAACAGTGACAGATCCAGCACTGCGTATTCGCCAATCCCATTTGCCAATCAAAACACACTAGGCGATATTGAGTACTTGTGTCAGAATATGAGACATAAGCTCACATATTCGGAGCAAAGCCGCAGATTATGCGGGCATATTATTGAAGTTCTGGCAGACCTCTAATCCGCATCCCAGAGAGTCGGAAGCTGGGACACGGCTCGGGTATTCCTGGCTCACATGCTGTTTTCGCAGCGGGGGTTCTCCTTACCTATGAGTGAAGATGATTCACAACTCAAATCTTCAATCCTCTCCGGAATGAGCGTCTTGGATATGTATCAAGCCAACTTTGAAAAGCTGCGAGTTATTGGGGATGTTATCATTCCAGCCCAGGCCTGCCTCAAGAGCCTCAAATGAGCCACCGAAGCGCATGTACTTGCACTATGTACTGCACTTGGTATATTTTGGTTTGCTTCATTCTGATCATGTTTTCTTCGACTTTGAATTAGTGGACCCAGTGCACACAGATCTATCAAGACACTTCACCTTTAGGTGCAGGCGGCTCATCCCGCTCTGCGCCTGGTATGATATGAACCTATGCTTGATCAGTATGTTGAAGGGCGCCGCTAACATGCCTTGAACTGTCAGCTCCGTGTCAACTGTCCGTTGGAGGACGGTTGCCACTGCGCAACTAAACCATAAATGCACACGCCCGGCCAATTAGTAATCCCATCTAACTTGATATTGACTAAGTAGTATGTTTGGACGAATGCTTCCAAATCCTAAAACAGCTTCTCCAAGTTCGGGCTCTTTCAAAAGAGCTGTGGAAGCTTAAGAGCGAGAATCTCAAAAGACTGATTCTGCTCAGCGACTTTGCAAGATGGCCGGCAACTCCCGCTCACCCATGTACCGCACTTACTCAACCTGGCCCAAGTTCTCAAATCTTTGAATCAAGACTTAACTGTATTCTGACTAAATGTATGTTTGGGCTGCCTAAACACATATCCGAAAACAGATTTTGTGGACCAAGTTGCATCGAGAGAAGCTCGGAGACAGAGATTCTTGAAAGCTCGAGTGATGAGAGGACAACTACGAAGAGTGCAATTATCTGTCTGAGTAACGTGAGCCTGCGATCCTCAGCCATTGAATCCAAGCATGAACATTTCAACTTCGGTGCATCTCGATTCCCCACAACTGCATGCATGCAACTGTCATTCCTCTGCCCCCAGTGACATGACGTCTCACTTTACATTCATACCATTGTAGAATATAGCTTTCAACCCCAATATTTATTTTGGGTCAACATTGTAGTTGTGAAATTCATAATGAATGTGTGATTCAACGGTGTGCAATTGAACGGTGTGCAATTTACTAGATATCAGGCACAAAATCAGAATGTGAGTGATAAATTATGTCCCATTTGTTAGCAATCTTGGCATTGATGAGGGCTTGAATCAATAAGATTACCCCTGAATCATCCATTGTACATTACCATTCATTCTCTATGCCTGTATCTCTCCTTTGTGTACCAAATTCTCCCTCTTCCATTACCTACTGCAACATTGTTGTGAAGGCTATTCTGCAGACACAGCCCAGATGACCGCACGAAAGGGAAGTTATGTTTACGATCTTGCCTTGTTGACCGCTGACTGTGCTGCAGCATCCTAATACATTACAATATCGTGAAAATACATGTGTCCTTCCGGCAGATATACCACATATGGAGATTCATATATCTCCTCGCTCCATGACGAACTCCAGTATGAACCCTTGCAACTCAGCAGTCACTCACAAGGTCCCAACTAAATCTATCGAGTTCTGCAGATTCTCAATGCTGCACCGATTTCTATGATATGCGGTCACCGCAAATCCTCGAACATTAATGCATAATGACTACGTTTGGAGGAGTCATATGCAGGGGCTCATGTTTTGATTCAGGTTCTCATTGCTCCAGTTGTGGCCGGCACCGAGGATCAGTTGATGTCGCGAGTTATCTTCTGGTGCATCTGATTCTATTCCCTATGTGCGTTGGCTTTAAACAACCTCCAATTCTTGCATCCATACAAAGTGTTGTTTATAGGAGTTGCTAACATTCGGCAGTAGGAATCCATCTATTCCAGCGCACCTCACAATATCCGAAATCGCAACACCGACAGCCGTCCTCGATAAAAATATAAACCATTGATGTAATCTCTCCAGAACCCTTTCAAGGCCCGCCTCGAATTGCATCCTCCTTGACTATGTGCAAATTCTTGCACCATTTATCCCGTTATTATATTTCACTTAATCTGATATTTCCTGCTTTTACACTCTCTCCGATATTCTCCAACTTTAGATCTTCATTACAGCATATGGAACCTACGCCCAGCCAGGTGAGCGATCACTGTTCACAGAAGAATCAAGAAACACACCTATAGAGAGCACTCGCATTAAAGAGCGCAGCCAAACTTCATTATCCATCAAATGTTTGCCGTCCAATTATCTGCCTTCGTGCATCGTATTGCGGATGACAAATATCACCCGATTTCATCAATGTATCAGGGTGACATGACCGATCAGGAGATCGGTGATGGGGACAGTGAGGACACCGGAGAGTCTACCTTATCATCCCACATTGAAGATGACGATTTGGAGCATCAACAGGAGGTCCTTCATCTAGGTCAGGAGCACTGGGACAAGTCATTGCGCACTACAAAGATTCCACTGCCAAGAAACGGAGCCGTGCCGAAACTGTCATTGCACTCCCTCCTCGTCCAACATCCCGAAATCTACCTGCGGCGATGGCACTACCAGTGCACAAACGCCAAATGTCATCCCTCCTCGATGAATTATACGTGTCTGACCGTGCACCTTCCGCCTGGGCTCATGTGCTTTCCAACAAGTCCTGTGGAGACCAGAATATTCCAGAACCCAAGGCCAGTAGTGATCAGAACGTTCCCCAACACCAAAAGGCTAGTTTTGAGGTAGTGAACAGGTTCATGCAGGCAATCGTATTCACGAAGACTGCTTGACCAATATCATCCAATGTCAGGTACTCGATGGTTGAAGAACCTTGGAAACCAGCGAATGAAGCCCAGAATGGTCAGCGGGCATTAGCAGGTGCACCTGTAGGTACACCATCTGTGTGTCAATTGCGTGGTGGTCCATCTCTGAAAATGGATCCGCATACACGAGAAGCTGTAAGTCTTGAATTTTGTTTACTCCTTTTCTATCTGACTTACGAATATTAACTACCCCCGAGAATATACATGGTTGTAACTGAAGATTAGTACCATTCGAGGATGGTTGGCAGGTGGGGCACGTCGAACTGTTGTCCGCAGTTACAGGTTGGATCTGGGCTCTGAGACTGAGCTTTGGAGCACGGTTAAGGAGCTCCTATTTCATGATGCATACCTGTCCAAGGTTGTCGATGATAAGAAGTCATGGTTCATGCGAATAGATGTTCTTGATCTCATTTACCACCAATCCTTCTTCACCACCAATAGCTTGGGGCGCCAGCCAACAACATCCCAGTATTTCCAACCTCTTGCTCCTCAGACTTTAGCGCTGGCAGCCGCAGCTATTCATTGTGCGCTGTCTATATACGCCAGGGGAAAGAAGGCCATGGTTATGTTTTCTCAAGATGAATATCGAGGTACATTTGGCCCATCCCCTGTGATCAATTTCTACTCTAGAAGCGACTAGACAATCAATGACACATCAGCAGCCGCTTTACA